>Ga0056128_1000266_pt1 | contig 41197 bp, 29 predicted proteins | sample WorMetLIZISLAND2_FD_71113 | JGI IMG/M metagenome (GOLD analysis project Ga0056128, IMG submission 71113) | Marine gutless worms symbiont microbial communities from Max Planck institute for Marine Microbiology, Germany - Olavius geniculatus... ... | reverse complement strand
AAATCCTGCTTGTTCGTCCGCCATGTGTTCTTCTATCTGTGACCTCAGTCTTTCTGTTAGGATCATCATTAGCACTTTGCCGAGATGGCTTGTCAAGGCAATCGTTCTGTAGTTGCTGTAACAGCGTTACATATTTATTAAAATTGGCGACTCATTAACCGATTTTTATGTAAAATTTTTCGAATTCATTAGCACATTGGCTAATGTTTGTTTTTTTAACCTTTCAACGCTAAGACACTTGTGTTCTGTTTTTGTTTTTACTGTATTTCGACCCCACTGGTTTGAATCAAATAAGCGATTAACTAACTGATCGATCAATTGATGAATTGTCTGATAATTAAAAAGTCCAACAGACGTTTGAAAAATTGAGCAATTGTCGCAGCCCTAGTGTCTGGAAACTGGATGCCAGTGTCGGGTGACTGACGGGCGGAGGTTGCTGTCATGGCAACATTGTTGTTGCTGTTGCTGCTGCTGCTGACGTTGCAGCGGGACTTTACGACCCACGACCATCGGACGACTATTTGCGACAGCGCTGCGACCCGACTCAGACGACAGGCGATAGAATAGCGACCGACCCTTAATTGAAACGGGAATTCTACAAGCGGCGCCGTTGTCTCGCGTATCAGTCTCGCGATAGCAGATACTTACTTCTGACGCAAGACAAGTAATTGCGCCATTCCGTACGTTTCGCGGAAGATTTGTGAAACATCGAAACCACGTAGAACACTGCTGCATTAATATAAAAAACGCCCAGTTTACACGATCAAGCAAACATCAAGCAAGCATCGAGCAAACGTCGAGCAAATATGAAGCATGCATAAAGCATAGCCTACACGAAGCAATCGTCAAGCAATCATCAAGCAATCATTAAGCAATTAGAGTAGGCCTACACGTTGTGCACGTGTATTTTGAATACATTTGTTCGATGTTTGCTTGATGTTTGTTTGATCCGGTAAACAGGGTATTAATTAATAATCAGAAAGCGGAATAATGAGTTCTCGTGACAGTTCGTCGTCTCGAGGTTCGGCAGTGGACCGGCTGCAGTCGGCGGGGCTCAAGGATCGCCCAGATTCCATGCCGCATCTACTCAACGAGATCACCGCAGCCGCAGCCGCACCGGCACAGAACTGCCAGCGCATGGTTCTTTAGCCTACTAACCGCAACCTTAACCCTTGGTAATACTTTTTCGCGTATTAAGCTTTGGACAAATAACCTTACCGCTGCCTTGCTTTTCCGTTGTTTCTCTTGATGTCTGAGGATAGGTACGTAATGTTTAAATTGTACTTAATTACACGCTTTAAGTATTGATACTCGTTCTTAACCCTAACCTTGACTCTAGCAGAACTGTCAGCGCATGGTTTTGCTAATTTAAACGCCAACTTAACGCTATAACGTTAACCCCAATTATAACCCTGAATTGAACCCTAAGCCTAATATTAACCCAACAGAACTAGCTGTCAGCGCATGGTTCTGCTTGGGTCAGCCAAGGTCGGCAAGACGGCGCTCGTCAGCCGTTTTCTCAGCAACTGCTTCGACGATAAGTACACCCCGACCATCGAGGATTTTCATTTCTAAGCCACCGAGACCATAATAAGCGTGGTTTAAATTTCCTGAATCGAGGATTTTCACCGCAAGGTCTATCGCATCCGCGGCGAATCCTATCGTCTCGACATTCTCGACACATCCGGCAACAACCCGTTCCCCGCCATGAAACGACTCTCTCTACTTACAGGTTAGTATTGACGGGCCGTTAGGTTGAGACTTAGGTGCGATGTGTTTGTCTGTTGTCTGTCTGTAACCCATGTATTGTGGCTAAACGGTACGTCGTCTAAACTGGTCGGCGATGGTACCGTTGGACAGGGCAATGACGAGTTTCTGTAGGCTGTCAATAGTAACAATCTTTCTATCTGCAGCGGTTTGGCCGCAATTTTAAATCCAACGTTGCTGCCCGAATCCATTACCCCGTGCGCCGACTTACCGTAACGTCGATTGTAACATTCGATATAGCACCGGCACCATCACGTATACATGACAATGTAGTCACTCTATAAGAAATCGCTTTCTTCGACGACCAGAAGTTGGATGCTGGCCTTCAGATATGGAAGGTACAGTAGGCCCTCCCCAGCAACAGCTGGTTTCTTGTATAGTGATTCGTTTTAAGCTTACGGCACACACACGGATCATCTAGGATTTTTGCCGTTATGACACAACGCATAAACGTGAGACTTCGTTACGTCCGACAGATGGCAGCACCATTTTTGGCCGAGGTTGCAGAGCTTTGATCGCGTCTACTGTAGTTTGCCTGTAAGCCCATTCGAATCGCACGCGCACTGTTCTTTTGTTTGGTTTTTATCGCATATACGAGGTATATAGAAACTGCTATTCTTAAACGTTTTTTTGCTTAGTTTTATTTTAGGCGCTAAAACAAAGTTGCAATCGACGCTTCTGTTTCCGTTTCGTTCTAGTTCTTTCTCGCACATTCGCCCATGTAGCCCCGCCTTTAAGCATGCAAATGTGTGTTTTAAGACGAGGATATTTCGACGTGCCCATTTCGCTTGGGAAAGAAAATGTGTGTGTGTGTGTGTGTGTGTGTGTGTGTGTGTGAACGTAAAAGCGTAAAGCGGCTGGACTGCTGTTACGAGCGATAATGCACTGGAATAGACGGAAGTATAGTGCTGACTGCATATAAGCGCTTATTGACCGTCCTAGCCATAACACCATCACGCGAACGAGTAGGCCTACCTTCAGACACAGCTGCCGAATAGAAAATAAATCAGAAAAAGATAGGAGCTAAACTCTCCGGCCGTTGTTTCATAAAAACGGGAAAAATTTACAAAAATAGTTAAAACGTGTTTAGCGCGTAATTTTGCTCGTAGTAATTTTTCCTGTAATTATTTTAGCAAATGTTTTAGCGTAGAACGTTACGGAGGTTTTTCGTTTTGGTTTTTTACGTCGTTAAAATAGTGCACAAAAATCCCGCGACAAGTGTTTGAAAAAGCTTTGTTTGCTTTGCGTGCAACCACGCCTTTAACTGTTAAATATTAACGTCATAAATCAAAAGGTTAAGGTCACATAGTTGTGTGCATAATACAAACGGGCAGTACTTAGCTTTGAGCAAAAATTTTACTTATTTACTTCCATTTTCTGTCGTTAATGAGACACAGATTTTCACTTGCACTAGAAGTTTATATTGCACGTCTCGCCAACGCGTCGGCGCCGACCAAGAATATGTACACAGCGATGGTTTGGGTGTCTGAAAATAACCCTCCTAACATAACCCTCTTAGGATGAACCCCTCGGACTCCTTCTACCGCCGCGGTAGGACAGAACCGCCTTTCCCCCTTTTCTAAGACGCGTCAACCTTCCTAAGACATGGCAGCGTGATGTCCGCCAGTTAAGAGGAAAGGGGTTTTGTTCTGGGGGGTTTCGTCCTAGTCTGTACTAGAGGGGATTTTCGTCCTACCCGGTCGGTAGAGAAGGGTTCTGTCTAGGGAGCTATGTTGGGGGGGGGTCGGTCCTACTCTTGTATGTATGTTACAGCGCCATGTAATCAAGATAATTGCGTCGCCGTGACGGCCATGACCCATAAATCCTCCGATACAGTCTCTGACGTCAGGGTCAAGGTTTTATTTTCTAGGGCAGCTAAACAACTCGCTCAGTTTCCCGTGCGTTTCTCGGAATTTGTCGTGCATTTATTTGTTGCTCAGAAATCGTCCCTGATATTAAAGCTTAGATTACACTGGCATCGATTTTTCGTGTATTATCTTGCTTACAAAAGGTTGCGTGCAACCACAAGCCTAGAATAAACTACCTGCTGACACCCGCAACACTGCCGCATAGGCCTATACCTCGACTATTGAATGCAGTCTAAAAACGTTTTATTTAGTGTTGCCTACGGAATTTCGATTTTGCCGTACAGTTTTCTTCGGTTTTATTGTTATAATATTGTTTGAGGTTGGTGGTTTTAATTGTGAAGCGCTGCCGTTCGGGACTGTAAAAGAAGCGCGATACATTTTTTGATTGATTAAAGTAGTATAAAACAGTATCTACAACAAATCGAAAGTATCAGTAAAGCCACAAAAACCTTTGTCACAAAAATTTAAAGTTTACGGTAAATCTACAATATCCTGACATGCAAGGCCTGTATACTACTTGTCGTCTAACAGATCCGCAGTCTATTAACAAACCGATCGAAATAGGCCGAGTGGAGTTTGGTCTTATAGCGAATAGTCCGTAATTCAGTACACACGACTAAGATCTGTCTGCATGTCCAGTTGTGTTAGATAAAGATTTTTGCTTCAGAGAAAGGGGATTTAGAAGTTAACCCCCTGCCAATACTTGCAATTGCCCATTTCTATTCTCTAGAGGACAATAAGAAAAAGGCAGCATTAACCAGCCAAAACATGCAGTAGCAAATCGCTGATGCCTGCTAGCAAATAAAAGCAAAAAGCAAGTCCGCTTAATACCAAATTAATTTAATTGCTAATTTTAGTCGTTCAACTTTCACCAATCGATTTTCTGTTACGCAGCACGTTGCACGACAGAAATCGGCGCAAGTGTGGTTCGGACTTAAAGTATTAGACTGTATAGCAGTTGCGTGCATTGATAAGCTTGCGTTTCGCTTATCTTCTCGTTTCGTTGAACATGTGCGTGACTTTGCATGTAGCAAAACAATGGCATGGAGATACAGCTGATCTTAACGCGATTTCCAGCCGAACGACTGACAACTGTTACATGCAAGCTCTCGCGCACGCTTCGCCGGAAAAGCTCGAATTTCATTACGCCGACTTCCCCCTCCCAAAACTTTCCCGCGGGAATGTTTCCTGAACGCAGATTATGAAACGGGGACGTCACGGGAAAGTTTCGGGCATTCAAACAACCACGACATGTGGAGATGCTTGCGACAAAGGCAAAGCTCGCGACAAGTAAGCGACAAACCCGTTTGTGTCGCTCTAATGGAATTTGGAAACCAGCACGACACGACAAACTAGAAAACTGAAGTTATAATACGTGCAGCATAACAGACTAGACGCAAACAGTTTCGCGTAAAACTTCGAAAACAAACTAAAAACTGCACAAATATTCTATAGAATCCGAAAAAAATTTAGTGGCGCAAAGTTTTTTTTCAGCGACGGACGGACAGAAACTGGAATTTTTTAGGCCTAAAGACGCGTGCAGAACGACGTGTCAAGTGAATCAAACTGATTAGTGGGATGTTTACACGATCCAGCAAACGTCCAGCAAATTTTCAGCAAATGTAATGCTGGACGTTTGCTGAAAGTTTGCTGGACATTTGCTGCCATATGTTATAATAGAACTGGACGTAGAATGGAAGTTTGCTGGAAGTTTGCTGGACGTTTGCTGGATCGTGTAAACACCCTACAACTGACATGGTTTAGTTTTTGACGAACCGGCCAATTGGCAAGCAGGGCGAGCCCACTAGTTGACGCGTGCGTGAGCGTAGTCACGTAGGCCACCGACGCCGTTAGACAGTGCCCACTGTAATGCATCACTGCGTGCCCATTAGAAAGTTAATTCGCCAAAAACTAAACCATGACCAGTTCAGTTCATTTACGTTGCTTCGTACGCATCTTAAGCTTAAGGAACCACAATATAGGTCGAAACACAATTATTAAAAAAGCTGATGAAGTTGTAACTAGCGTTTATAATACGATATATAGCGCTGCGATCGATTTTCGTCTTGCGCATCACTGATTTACTTTGCCAGCATTTGCCGTTTACTGCCGCAAGTCACTAAGACCGGATTATGTCACTAGCAACGGCCTGAATACGTGACGTGCTTTGCAATGAGCTGTCACGTGTTGCTCGGACCGTTACAAGTGCGTCGGTTCTGTTACGAACTCCGCCTGTTTCTTTTCCTTTCTAATAGGGTGTTATCACGATCCAGCAAACGTCTAGCAAACGTCCAGCATTAGCACGTGTATTTTGAATACATTTGCTGGAAGTTTGCTGAACGTTTGCTGGATCGTGTAATCGCCCCATAACGTTTCTGTTAAGCAAACTGCGTAAATGCATTAAGCGGGATGCTAAAGATGTGTTTAAAGCGACGTACATAAAACGTAACGAAATGAAACGCAACAAAGTACAACGTAATGCGACGTTTATGTACGTTCTATTTCAGTTCGGTTTATTTTATTATTCATTATTTTATTATTTTATTTTGTTATTTATTATTATTAATTATTAATAAATTAATTATTAAAAATTTTATTATTTATTATTTTAGTTCAGTGCAGTTCTGTCGCTTTGTATGCTTCTTAAAGAGCGACAGTAGGCTACAGCTTAGAGATGGCCATGGGAATGAGATTCCGAATGGAAATGGGAATACCATGGAAATCCCATGGGAATGGAAATTGGTGACAACATTGGTAATGGGAATGGGAAAGAATGGGAAACAACCTGTATGGGAATGGGAATGGCCCTTATTCCCATGGAAATAAATTCCCATCAGCAGATGCAGTGTAAGGCTTATGTTCTGCTTAGAAAACGACAGTTAAGTAGGCCCCTACCATTATGCATATTTTCTGTAGTTTGTGATGTTCAGTAGTGCATAGCATGATGACTCTTCTAAAAAGTTTTACATCCAACGACAAGCAGCGCACATATAATATTGAATATTATAATATATAATATTATAATATATATAATAATTATAATATATTATAATATATAATATTATAATATATGAATATATAATATTATGTTGAGTCTCCGAAAGGTTTATTATTGTTCGTGACCGCAACGACTGAACGATTGTTTGGGAATGGGAATGGGAAGGAATGAAAAAAGTTTAGTGGGAATCCCATGGGAATGGGAATTGGTTACAAAATTGGAAATGGGAATGGAAAGGAATGCGAATTGACTGCATGAAAATGGAAGGAAATGGGAATGCAAAAAGCCATTCCCGGTCATCTCTATTACAGCTTTCTCTATCGATAATGAAAATCTTTGCCACCGTGGGCATTTTATTTCATCTATCCATCAAAACCCATTCATATAGCGCCATGAACAAATCAAATCGCGTACGTGTTTGTTTTGTTTAAGCTGTTCAATATTTTAAATAATGTTAAATATTTTACACTGAAAATAGCAGACAACAAAATAGCTGACTGATGAGTTCAAAACACATTCAATCTACGAATGAGTGCTGCGATATTGATCAGTTGATCGTTAATGCCGCTATCAGCCGTGGCGTCACATCTAAGCTATTGTGTACATTTTTAGCATAAATTCTAAAAATTTGAAAGCATGTTGTTACATAAACTTATAATTCTGCTACATAAATCACATTTTAATTTATCGTGTGCTTAATTAAGTCGCTAGAACTTTTACAGTGACTACAACTAAGCATTATGCAACAATTTGGAGCATATGCATTTTACATGGAAGTGCGTTGACATAAATTGGGTCCTCACATAATTTTATCGTCTTTGCTATCTGTGTGCCAAAAATTGTCAAATTTGGTGGAGAATTGACGTAGTTTTGACAAAACAAGTTGGGTCATTTTTGGCACACCCTGTACAGTACATGTACCGCGATACAAGTGCGCCTGCGGTAGTCTCTTAAGATGCGCAGAGAGCGAAAAAAATCACATGACATGAAAGCTGCGCGCTTTGGCTTTTGTTTCATCTTGTTTCTGTTGCTCTGTAGTCTGTACGCATCTTAAGTGAAGAAGAGTGGCAGCAGTGTTGTTCCGATCCGTTAAGAATAACATTAAGCACGCATTCGTGATATCAAATTATTGATCACTTCAATTCTTTTCGTCTATCTGTTTGATTATTTTGACTGTCTGCTTATTTGATCAGAAGTAACTAGATTTTGCTGGCGATTTTAGCATTATCCGTGGATGTCGCATTATTGTTATCTAGGTCTCTTAACCACTAGGAGATACCCGTAACAGCCGTATTACCCGGTAGGTTTTTTTGCATTTAGCAGGTGGCGACGCCATTCTCAGCGGAAGTTTAGAATCTCCAATTGCTTTTGCTTCACAATGCAGTTAACGCGCTACGTAATAGGGTGTTTACACAATCCAGCAAACGTCCAGCAAACTTCCAGCAAACGTCTAGCAAACGTCCAGCATTAGCACGTGTATTTTGAATACATTTGCTAAAAGTTTGCTGGACGTTTGCTGGATCGTGTATACACCCGTTTTACCTATGGCTTGGTCGTCTGTCTGTCTGTCCGGCACAGTGCTGTATTGTGTCAAAACAATGCAAGCTAGGATCACGAAATTTGTATTGTTGACTGCCTCAAAGACTTTAGTTTATCGTGACAAAATTTCGTGCCACTGGGTGCAGGGGATCCCCTCGAACGAGGGCGTCAAAGAGGGGTACCCGCTAAAAAGACGTCATTTTGCCGTTATTGGCTCGAATAGTGTGAAAACGGTTGCAGATAGGTACAGACATGCTGCTTACCATAACAAGCACTGGCGACAGACTTTTTAGATTTATCAACATTAATGACTTTAAACGACCATGAACTCCCAAAATAGTGGTTTTCAGTGATTTTTTTGCAATTTTTGGCTGCATCGCACATTTGTAAAGTGATGTGCGACGCAACGGCTTTAGATAGACCAAGACAACCGGCAAATGAAATTGTCAGCATTAAACGAAGATCTTAGCAGTCTACGTTCCGACCCCGTATAGGTTCAAGAAAGCCTGCGCACGCGAGCGCCAAATAGGGGAATTTCTCTAAAAATGGTGCGTCTAGCGTGAAAACAGTTGCAGATAGCCATAGACATGCTGCCTATCATAACACGCACTGGTAATGAGCTTTCAGCGGTATTGACATCAATGACCTTGAACCCCCAAAATAGAGGGTTTTAGTGTTTTTGCGATTTTCGTTTGCGGTGCACAGTTCAAAAGTAAATTGCGACGAAATGGCTGGAAATAGACCAAGATAATCTGCAAACAGAAACTGCTAAAACTGTCATGCGTTTCATGAGCTTTGCTTAAATTACTTGTTTAACTGTAGGCTACTGTAAAACCAAACTAGCCTGCAAGTTGCATGAAACTGCCAAAAAGTGCAGAAAATTGCCTAAAACTGCTTAGACAGTTTCCTCGGACAGTTGTATGCAACTCGTGTGCTATTTTGTTTTACATGTAGGCGCTGTCTTACTGAACCGGTTGTTCCTCTGGACCGGACGGCCGTGACACGTCTAAAGACGTGTTAAGTACAACGAGTGAACACTGCGAGTGACAACAAATTATCTGTCGTGACAGGCCGCAGCTTATATGCTTTTGCTTATGCAGTATTATGCTTTGTGCTGTTTTCAGTGGCGTAGCCAAAAATGTCAACTGGGTGGGGACTCGCTCCTTTCCCTCTTTTTCCTTCCCCCTTTTGTTTTCATTGTTCTTTTCTTCTTCTTTACCCCCTTCCGTCTTCTGTCCTCCCCCATTTTCCTTCCTTTCCTTCCCTTAAAATCCCCTAAAATCCAGCTAGGAGGTCTGGAGGAGCACTGTGATTTCCATCATCGGGGTCTGGAGCGGAGCCGCAGCCGAAATCGAATTGAATTTGATGCATTTTTGTTTCAAAAGATGAGATCTGGTCGCAACAATTTTAATTATTTTTCGGAGAATAAATTGATTAAATCGGCAAATTTAGCGCAGTATAAACATATGCGTGCGTCTTGTCTGGATGATTGGGGGCATGGGTCTCTAGGCCTTCCTTGTCTAATGTCTACACCACTGGCTGTTTTGACGTCTATAATGAGTTTTGTCGGACAATGTTACGTGTGGGCTGACTTGCATCTTGCAGGCTACGCAACTGTTTCGACAAACGTATGCACTATCGCTACGTGCACGGCTGGGGTCTATTTCGTGTTTTGGGCATAGGTAATTATTTTGTCATTGAATAAGAGGCAATGTCGTAATAGAAGTTTCAGCTCTGCTCAGTACTGTGGCATAAGCTGAAAAGAGGTGGGTGAGAAATCGACGAGAAAAACTTATTCGAAATCGGGACTGCGCCGTTAATCGTTAAACCATCAGTATCCCGTCACGACGCGTTGCCATGGCAACCGTCGCTGTAGCTAAGAAGCTGAAGCCGGCTGCAGACACTACGGGTTCCGTTAACTGTATTGGTTATAATACATTGATTGCTATGGGACAGCTCGCCAGCTTTAGCTGGAGAATACATAATATGAAAGACATTGACTGATATTCTTATTCATGGGAAATACAACGATCCATCAGAAACGAGGGTGTAAATAATAATTGTAAATATGCCTCCCGTGGAAGGGAAAGGGTTTGCTGCTTCGTTTATTACAGTATTCGATCAATCCACGTCGTCAGAGACGACATATCTCTGGGAGGCGTTGGAATTGGCGTCTAGAGACAAATCGACCCATCAGAAGCAATCTGCAGTCTGTTGCAGTGTACTCTGGAGCCAATCGTGTCACTGACACCTACCTGTTGAAACAGGCGTGATCACAACACCACAGCCGTGTGCGTCGGACTGGGATAGGCTAAAACTCCACTATTCCGATTTGTTGTAAACATACTGTGCAGCTTGTTGTACCGCATGTTTAAAGAATTTAGCTTTACATGGATAACTATCTCAGAGCTACGGAGCGTCCCCTACCATATGGGATCACACAGTGTTAGGTTATATGCCGTTCGATTCCGCTGAACGCGCTTCGCCGTAACTCCAGCCAAACAGACCGGCACTCAATTTACCTAGCCACAAGGGATAGAAAGTTGAGTTGAACTTGGTGTGGTTATAAACCAAGATGGTTCACCTGTCCGCAGACAGTCACCCATCCAAGTAGTAACCACTTCATAGCGACCCGACCGGCAGTCGAACCCCTGACCTCGCGATCGTACGTCCGACACCCTACCGGTTACACTCCAACAAGTCTGCAACAATTTGAAGCAAGTGGAGTTTGAACAATAAAGCTCTTGACACACGAGCCGGTTTGACGCCGCCACTGACGGCTACTTATGATTGATGATGATAATAACCAGAAGCGATCAAAGATCTCAGCTCTCCGACATGACCAAAACTGTCACCTGACCAGTACTAAAATGCCAGTTTGCGTCATGCAACTGCAAAATGCCGATGTCACCTGACGAATAAAAAAAAGCAATTTCGTTTTATTTCAAACTTGCTTTAGTTGTTAATTTTAGTCGTTCAACTTTTTACTTTGCGTGATCCATAGTTTATTGTGTATCATTATAGCTTGCCGTTTGTCGAACGTGTACAATAAACGCACATAATCACGGTCATAATCATGGTAGAAAGAATTAATAAGGGCCTAAGTACTTAAGCAAATGAGTAAGTAAGTAAGTTGGTGAATAAATACATACATAAGCATTGTAGTCTGTCGAAAAGCCAGCCAACGCTGCTAACAATCGCTCCAGAGATTTTAAAAGATGCGTATACGAGCGACAGAAATTAATACGAACATCCAGAAGCGACTAGAGCTCCCAAACATCCACGTCTCCGAAGAATTATCACAATCCGTATATATTTTGTTGAATAATTTTTTTTGAAAAATATTAACTGATCTAAAAACAACTTCAACGAAATAAAATCAACTTAACTGAAATGATATAAAAGCCGAAAGGCGCGGCTTTCATTCCATTTTTTGTCGCTCTGGGAGCATGCAACGACGCGAGCCGGTCGATTTTGCGTGAATTCTGTTTGCGAGAAAAAAAGAGAAACAAAAGAAAAAAAAGACTTCAAGGAGACGAGATGGGTATTGCGCGTAGATATATTACGTGCTTGTCCAATATACTGAAGTCAAGTTGCCAGGGCGGCGCTCTACAGGAAATGGGAATACATAATAATCGGTCGGTCGATCGCTTTGGACGCCGACCGTGTTGACATCTATCCAGGGTACCGTATTTATGGCTTCTTGTGACGACTTTCCATCAACGTAACTGCGCATAAGCCTGCTTTCAGGCCAGACCGTTTGCTGCGTTGTTTAGCCTGCGTCATTACTTCGTCACCACGCGTTGCCCTGGCAACTGTCGCTGCAGCTATGGCCGGTGTCAGACTCAGACGCGCCGGTTTCCGCTAACCGTCTGACATGCCAGTGGCGTGATCAAAAATGTGAATTGGAGGCCTCGCTTTTTTTCGTTTCTTTTCCCCTTTTTCCCTTCTGACCCTTCCTCTTTTTCCCCATTTTTTCTCCTTTTTTGCCCTATCATCGCCCTTTTTCTATTTTTTCTTTTTTTCCCTTAATAAAACACCTACAAAAATCCAGCTAAAAGGTCTGGGGAGCGCTGTAAACTCTCCCACTGGGGTTTGTGGCAAAGCCCCAGCCACAGTCAAATTTGGTGCATTGTAGCTTTGAAATCAGAGATCATGGTAGCAACGATTTTCATTATTTTCCCAAAAATTAACTGACCAAACTGGCACATTTAGTGCAGTTTAAACGTGTGTTTATGTCTTGCCTAGAGGTTTGGCCCATCTCCTTTGGATACGCCTCTGTGACCTGCATTGACTTAATTGCGGCATGCTTTGGCGCTCTGGTGAAACGTACCTAGCTGACGGCCCCGTGTCTAAGCAACACTGGCGCCTTAAGATAAATTTTTTTGTCATTTTATTTATGTTTATGTCATGTTATTTATCTATCTAACCGTCTACTTGCTTAAATCAAACAAAACAATGCACAATAACACGGAGTCTTCTAAATTATCAATACTCGTGTTCTCTGCCAAATAAATTTTACATCTCCCCTTTTTCGTTTAAGTAGGCCTAGTATGTCTGGAAATGTACAATGCCTATTTTACCCTTTTTATTTTATGTTATTTTGCACTTTATACGTGTTGTGTTGTATATTTTCTTTTTTTATATGACCCGGTTGTAATTTAGTGATAATCGCTACTTACTATAAAAACTGATAAACTAAAAAATGACACAAAAGCCGTAAGTAATAAAAAAACATAACTGCAGTCGATGAATATGCGATATTAGCATGTCAGGTCACGAAGCTCCATTAAGTCTCCGCGGCATTTTTAAACAATAATTTCTTCCAGAAACGCCGATTGAACTAAAAAAAACAATCACCTTCGTTGTTTGGCTTAGGCGGAAGCAATAACGTCGCACGTAAAATGCGTCACAGAGCGGAATGGCGTTGTCATAAACTGCAAAGAAGAGATGCGTATTATGAACAATTTTACGGCTTTCAATTTGTAGCCATATGTCTACCGTGTTCCTTGTGAAATTTGAACGTACAGTGTAGTATTTTACATAAGCCCATGTAATAGCAGAAACATTGAACTAGCGAAAATAGTGTGGATTAGGCTGTTTCCCAGACAAATTGCCGCTTCTCAGACATCCTTCAGTCTTTATTTCATTGGTTGCATTTGATTTTTGATGTCTTAATTTATTCTGTGTCAATATTTCATTACAGCCACAACACCTTAAGCTCTCGGAATCGTGGTCGAAATAAATTCGTCGTCGAAATTTGCTGTCCGTTGCCGACTGCGTTCACAATAGCGGACTCATTGTTAGGTTGTCCATCTGTACAGACAATTGAACAGCTGCCACCGACATATTGTAGGCCTACAATTCTCCACATGTTTGTATAATGCGGCTTCCGTTTGTCGCATTTGCTTGCACAGCGAACAAACAAAATACATACTCCAGTATGTAGATTCGCATAGCCCGGAAGCTACTATCTCATTGTCCACTTCGCTGTGGGTAGGAGCTTAGGAAACTGAGTTGACATGGTGTGAAATAATTGAAATGTAGCCTACGGTTTAACTTCGTCCTAGTAGCTTGCTATTAACTTGAGTGAAAAATTACTTGATTTGCACAGCCCCGTAGGAAACACTATACTTATTTGCCATTCCGTTCTGGGTAGGAGGCTGAGTTGACATGATGCTACAGTAGCCTAGATATTTCCGGCTTCTGTCGTTTCCGTTTGCTTGCGCAGCAAGCATAAACGGACGAACAGACGTCATGTGTGTGTGCTCGCTTCTTCCGATAGGTGGCGCTATTGTTCTCGAGGTCCATATACGACAATGAATGCCATTGCCCGTCGATGACGGCAAAACACCCACAGCTTTTATTCAATCACCAGAATCCGTTGACGAAAATATGCAATTAAGTACTACCAAAATAATATTAAACGTTATGTAGCCAGAATTATAGCATACGGCAGCTCCAATGTTTGCACTTTCGACGAGGTGAAAAAAATTGTCTTCGCCTTCTTTTTATAAACTGCCTGGGCATTTTAACGCAAAGTGCCAGGTAAATTGCAGAGTAGAAATGTTGAACCATTGATATGTGCCGGACCGACTTGAGTTCAGTTAATAACATGTGCACTGATGTACTGATCATTGGTGTTACTCTTGTTGCAAGGTCGCACTGCTGCCATTATGGCAAACGATCAACTATGAAAACCGTCACCGACATCGCAGCGGATGAGTACTGAGTCCAGGACATATCCTCTCGGATCTGCTGGGACAAAATCCCCTTTACGCAAACACTTCCTACGACAATATAGTCTTCTCTGCGATGTTCCCCACGAAAAACCTTCGCTGCCTACAAGACTAGATAAAACAACACTCACTGATTGTGTCCCACTACGTTTAAAAAAGCTAATTCGTTATTATTATCGTGTTTGTTTATTGCTCAAGCTTGACAAATTGCAAACTCGCATTATACGAAAATAACTACATTACCGGTACATAAAATTGAACGAACTAAAATACAACATAAGATAACACAATGTCATGAGAAAGACTAGAACAGTTAGAAACTAAGAAAACTTGTAACAGTTAGTAGCAGTTTTCAAACAACAGTCGAGTAATTAAGTTAATTTTTAGTCGTTGCAAGATCTACTTCGTTTCATATGCACAACAGCGTGATACAGTTGTTGGAAACTAACAGCCTCGGGTAATTAACTTTTTTCTCGGCTTATCGTTTGATTTCAACCAAATTACGATCTATGTTTTTTTTTTGATACAGCGTTGCCGCCAGTAAATTCTCGACTCTCCTGATCATCGCGGTTGAGAAACGGATAAATGTCCTTTTGGATTTAATCCTTCTTCTTAAAAATAGCTTCCCATCAAGAAATCCCCCAAACAAAAATTATCAATTTAGATTTATTCAAGAACAAAGTCCCCAAAGATCATTGTTCCAATATTGACGATACACATCCACAGTTCTGTTTTTGTATAAGATTCTTCAGTGTGAGAAAAAACTTTTTGTGAGAAATCACAACATTCGACGCCGCAAGCTGTATGACTTCTGTTCAAGTCAACTTGACGAATCCAACAGTCTGATACTCAGCTGAGCTACTTACTAAGATTTTTCACAACTTTACCAATTCACCATGTTTTACAAGCACTTCTTTCTGACCTCAAGTGTCGAATGTTGTTTTGTGAAAACTGACGGACTGCAGCAACAAATTTTGTTCACGATTAAAACCTTTGTGCATACGAAGCGATATAAGTGAACGTAACTAAACTATACTAAACTGACTAATGCTCGTTCATTGGTCAGTTCAGTTATACCCCGTTTACACGATCAAGCAATCATCAAGCAAACATCGAGCAAACGTCGAGCAAACGTCGAGCAAATATCAAGCATACATAAAGCATAGCCTATACGAAGCAAACATCAAGCAAACATCGAGCAATTAAAGCATTTGCTGGATGTTTGCTCGATGATTGCTCGATGTTTGCTTGATCGTGTAAACGGGGTATTAAGTTTGGTTTAGTTAGGTCGCTTTTTACGCGCGCTTATGCATAGAGGTTAAAATAAGGTACATTTAAACACAGCGTTAAAGCATTTTCTGCAATGAACACTAAACTAAACCATGAACCGACCGCATCCTTTTGTATTACAAAGGAAAAATTGTCTTGGTGTATTTTGTCTCACAAAAAGCGGCATATTTTCAGGGGATTCTGCCCCAGGAAGACTTTTTAGCGGGGGATATGTCCGGAACTTTCGTGGCTGACTGTTCGCAGTAGTAGATTCTAATGTTTTGCGGTGTAGGCGGAAACTGTAGAACGGATATCGAGGTCGCAATCAACGTTGGAAATAACGAGACACCACGACATTGTAATCCTTGCTATCGCTACCTGTGCATGCCTTTAGGTCTCCCATGCAGTCTATGGGCTAAGCCGTGCCAGACAGCTGCACCGTTAAGCTCCTTTTGCGTTGAATTGATGTAATTATGCACGTCGCGGTAATGCATCAGAATGCAAAAAAGAATCGTACATCCAAAGTCACAAATTTTCCCTGATCTGGCTTACAAAATTAGATCAGAGCCGATCGTTTTGTGCGAAACAGTAATCCATCAGTTGTAAAAAACCCGGTAAACGTTAAAAGTCGGTATATTTCTTCGTGAAAACTAATCTCGACGCTACCGATGAGCGTCGCCTGCCATATGAGATTACACCTGCTACCCGACGCAAATGAACGCGCCCCGTCTTAACCCCAGCCAAACAGACCGGTACTTGATTAACCTATTCTGGAGCGATGGAAAGCCAAGTTGACCTTAGCGGTTGGTTATATACCGAGATGGTTGACTTGTCTGCAGACTGTCAGTCACCCATCCAAGTAGTTACCGGGCTCGGCGTACAACAACCGCTAAATTACTGTCAACCGAGGCACTAAAGGCGGCCTAATGAAGCTCATACAACAGCAGACAATCTTTGATCAGTTCTATTATAGGTACACTATTCATTGGTCGCGGCGTATCTCGAATGCCAGATGCCACTTGGTCCGCTTTATTCGCCGTTTCCACGGCAACCATTTTAAAGGCAAACGTCCTCTGTAAACGGGTCATGAAAAAAAGCGTTTAAGGCTCTTAACTGCTTCGATTTTTTAACTCGTTGTATGCATTTGAATTCCGTAAATCAGCTATCGTTTTTTAAAAAATACGGCAGCACAAATGCTAAATTGGAGCTGGTTACAGTAATGGCACAGGAATTTCATTCGGCTGCCGGATAAATATTCGGTTCTACAAAGCCGGGCTATTAATTCGGCAGCCGTCTTGGGCGCGTACAGTAACTAATACTTTTACCTTTAAACCAGTGGCCAGCAAAATATATATCAATACATTTATTTATTTATTTATTTGTTCATTCAAAGCATAATAAAATCTGACAAATTAAGCGCTGTTACGCAATGTAAACGAGTCAACAGTCAATGAGACGAATAAGAAAATCGTTTGTGTTAATGCTGACTGTCAGTGTACAACATTCTGGTAATAAAATTTATATGTCATCGATGATTGATGTGAGATCAGGATTTAGGAAGCTGGTAGTTCTGGCTTTTTTTCTCTTAAGGCGCGTTCAGAGCGACGCAACTGAACTGAACTAAACTGAACTGACCAATGGATGAATTCAGTTTAGTTACGTTACGTCGCTCTGAACGCACCTTTAGGTTGTAATGCTGCTCGCACTCAACGGGAAGGAAAGAAGGGGATGTAGCAGGTGCTGACTGTTGCCAGCGATCTGTGCAAAGTTATACCCCGTTTACACGATCAAGCAAACATCAAGCAATTAAAGCACAAGTCGTGCTCCTCTATTTTGAATGCATTTGCTTGATGGTTGCTTGATGTCTGCTTGGTCGTGTAAACGGGGTATTACTTATCCGCGTCATTCCCGATAGGCCTACATGATAAATAAAAACAGAATTATGATTAAAATATCGTTAAAATTTCAACGTTGTATTAATAAAACTGTTAACCAGGATTGTAGATTTATTGTATAGCTTGTTGTGCAACATAATGATATACAATGAATGTAATACAAAATTTAATGTACTGAAAGCAAAGTTTCGGACTTTTTGCTGCTGGCATAGACAAGGGGGTCCAAGAGGTTTAGCCCCCGCTCCCTCGGACAAAACATAAGCACGCGTTTAAACTGCACTAAATGTGCCAATTTGATTCGTTAATTGTCAGGAAAATAATTAAAACTGTTGCTACCAGATCTCTTATTTTAACGCCACAATGCATCAAATTCGATATCGGCCAGGAATCCGCCCGGACCTTGTTGGAAGAGCTCACAGCGCTCCCCCAGACCTCCGCTGGATTTTTGGAATTTTATTTCATAGGTAAAAAAGGAATAGGAAGAGGAAAAAAAGAAAAAGGTAAAGAAAAAGAAAAAAGAAAGAAACAGGGTAAAAGGGAAAGAAAAATGAAGGGGAAGAAAAGCGAGGCCACCCTAATTTACGTTTTTGATTACACCAATTTTTTATGCACGACCATGTCGTTATTAGTTTGCTGGATGTGATGCGTATATATCCCAGGCGCAATGTTAACGACTGCAAAGCGAAAACACAATCCCATTATCGGATCGCCTATCATTTTCATTAACCAAACGTACAGAAGCACGCATGCAGCGGCCCATATAACATAACGTACGCGAGTTCCTTCTATATGACCAAAAACGGTGCCGCCTGCTTTTTTTCGTTTTAGTTGTTTACTTTAATGCTTGCTAGTTTTTTCTCTCGCTATTTCTGATATCACTGTGCTTTCACTCAACTGTTCTACGATTTTCTTTGATACCGAGTAGTTCCGTATATTTTGGGTCTATCTCGTTTAAGTTCTGTTCAAAATAATTTCAGTTTTTTTTTAGTTTTTCTGCTAAATTGTTTTCAGCTTTCGGACGATTAAATTTCGTTGGCGATTCGAGTTTTCTCGCGCATTCTGTATTATTATACATGATTTTTTTCATTACGATCTGTAGTGCGTTTAAGTGTGCCAGCACAATTCTCGGTTGAGCTTTGAGATCTTTTATCGCTTCTAGTTTTTCATAAGTATTAAACAACCAACACGATTGGCGTGTTTTAAAGCCATTATCACCAGCAACAGGTCTAACTTTATCTGAATAACGACAATATTTCTATGTCAACAATGTGTCAAATGAGTTGCTTCGGATATGAGCAACGAAACAGGAAAAGTATTATAAGACGCCGCCTGAAAACCGTCATGGGGTGTTCACACGATCCAGCAAACGTCCAGCAAACTTCCGGCAAATGTATTCAAAATACACGCGCTAATGCTGGACGTTTGCTGAATCGTGTAAACACCCTCTTAGTGATTGTGCAGTAGAAGTAACGTCAGCTGGAAGCCATCATAATATAGGATATACGTGTCAGGTCCATCGAGGGTTTTGAATCACGATTGCTGGGTGTGTGTGTGAGACTAAAAAAACGTCGTCGCGTGTAATGTCGTTTTCGGCGGTTACGTTTTTGATCGCGTCGTTATGGGCGTGATATACACGTATAGCGCGTGCGTCGTCCGTCAATTTCGTTTTCATAGCAAAGTGACTTTTGTGGCATGATTCTGTGCACGATTGTGAAACGGTTTGGTGTCGATTTGCTGCAATGAATTAAAGCGCAAGGTATTTGTTTCAAACAAGAAGACCAGCTGTCATTAAAGTGAGCCGACCGTACGCAGTAAAGCTCTGGGTACTTGTTGTTTCATAATTCGTTAGGTAAAATGCGAATTTAATTTTTTTACACAAATTTAGTTAATGAACGTAAATAATAATATTAATTAGTCTAGCTGTGGCTAGGGAAAACTGACCGTATTTATGTCCGAAAGCCAGTTGTAGAGAAAAAGTGACCACAGTTTCATATACGTTATGTTAAGGAGCTATCAAACGCTATCATCAACGCTAAAATACGATACAGTAATTTGGCGCAGATGCTTAACAAATGCAGGCAGCAACTTTGCGTTAAAAATTGCGGCCAAACCGCTGCAGATGGCGGCATGACTATTAGTCGACAGCTTATAGTAACTCGTCATCGCCCAATTAATCCAACGGTACCGTCGCCAAACCACTTTGGCGTACCGTTTAGCCACAATACGTACGCCACAAACAAACAATAAATAAATACAATCTTGTGCCATAGGCATGAACGTGTAAGTACGGTCGGCAAAAAATTCGTTGAAAATGCGAATTTAAATATTTGATAACAATTTCAAAAATAGAATTTTAGTTTATTTTTCGACATACCGGCACCATACAAACTGCGTTATTAGTATCATAAGTGAGGTATCAAACAAAGAAACCAGTCCGTTTTAGTCTGGGCGACTCGCGTGTCAATCCGTTGACTCGCGAGTCGGATCGAATTGCGACCAAATCTCATCATCGTCTCGTTAACGTATGTCGTCTGCTCTTTCTTCCGGCATGGACGCTGCAGGGCGCGAGCTGTCAAGTGCAAAATAGATGGTTTCGGGCCATGTGTCTGAGAGGCCTATAATCTGTTCGTTTTACGAAAGAAGCAGTAATTTATCAGTTGTGAAAAACGCTAAAAGTTAGAGGCTTAAGCACGATGTCAATCAATTTCGCTGATACGGAGCGTCGCCTGCCATATGAGATCACAACTGCTACAAAGTGCAGAATAGGTGTTTTCGGGCCATGCGTCTGAGGGCCAATCGTCTGAGGTGTCGACAGCTAACGGCTGTAATACTTGTGATCCCGAGATTGATGTTAAGTCCATGTCGGACTGGACGGTTTTTACGACGAAAACCGCAAGCCTTAGGCCTATGCGTTGTGCTGTGCTGTGTCGTGCAACAAGTTGTACTTAACGTGTAAAAATGTTTTGGATTTCAAAGGCAAAATGGCAGAACATCGTGATCTATCCGTTGTCGACAACATTTTCAACAAAATTAAAAACAACTTGTTACACGATGCATTTATGGTACTTTTTCCCAGTGTTTTAATGTTCTTGTAAAGTTTGCTAAGAAATAACATGCAGATTCTCTGGCTACATTTTACTTTTAATGAAATAAATATTTAAGTATCGTTTCGATAAATTTTGCATAGTTTGTAGTTAGGATGTTTTGCTGTGCGCAACTGTAAATACGATTTTTTGCCATTCTGCTGTCGTGTTGCTGTAAATTTTTGTTGAGTTGCGGATTTGTTGTGCAACACTTTTATGGCGAATCGAAGAAAGTGGAATTCGGGCTTTAAGCCGCTGTCAGACTAGACGTTTTTTGTTAACGACAACCGCGAACGGTCACCTGTGGCGATGCAGCGGCGTTTTGGGTTGCATTTTTTGACAGACGTTAAAAGTTTCCCACAGAATCGCGACAGATAGCTGCACATTTCGGAAAGAGGAGATTATGGGTGCTTGAAATTTTATTTTTTGCCACTTTGTTTTCCCAAAATAGGTTTTGCCTTACGTTTGCACTTTTCGACCAAAAATTTCCTACACGCAGTAAAATTTTCCGACATTTTCCCGACAGCCCAAAATTTAAAGAAGCAATTTTTTCCTCCCCCGTTGTTCCTCTGTTTTACAATGCCATATCCTGTCGCACATGGATAGCTTTCATTAATGCTACAGCCTATGTTTTGTTTTAATATTATTTTGTGTAATTATGTGCTACTGTAGGCGATTTGTTTGTCCTGGTATACGGTATCGACAGCAGAGAGAGTTTTGAAGAAGTAAGACGCCTTCTCGAAGAGATCTACGAGGCGAAAGGACATTATTCAGGTCTTAATAAATAAATAATTAAATAAATAAATAAATAAACATAGGACGCTTAGTTTTTTAAATAATAATTTAAATTTTTTTTTAAATTTTGTCTATTATTGAAACGTTTTAAATTGCTTTATTCTTATTTATTTATCGCATTAGACGTTAATTCTAACTAGGGCGTTGAAGGTTAATGTTAACGTTATGCGCTATAAGCTCAATAAATTTATCTTTTACTTACTTAATTATGGCGTTAAAGCTAATTTAAAGACGCAAGTATTCCGCCTGGTCTATATTTAGCCAATGTCACACATCGCCTTAGATTACTGTTGTGACGTGAAATATGGCGCCATACAAATTCTACTTACTTACTTACTTACTTAATTATTTGATGTATCTTATAGCAATTTGACCTAGTCATTGTTATCAGCAAATTGTTTCGTAAAGAGCGAGCTATTTTCTCTATTTATTTCGCATTTTAATACAAACGTTTTCCCCATAAAATACGCTATTAGAGTTAATTTTTAGTCTAAAGTATATTCTGTCTGTGATCTGTATAGGTACTGGAATGTCCTCTATCCGTAGTAGCGGCGGTGGAGCTGGAAGTATTTCGGTGGGTGGGGGGTCGGACCCCCCAGTAGTGCGCCGCCCGCGTGGGAAAAATTCTCCGCCGGTGGTCGTCGTAGGCAACAAGTGCGACCGCGAGCTGCATAGAATGGTGACACCGGGAGAACTGCAAGACCTTGTGGAAACGATGCCGCAATGCGTTGGATTGGAAGCGTCGGCTAAAAAAAATTTCAACGTGGAAGAGATCTTCGTGCAGCTGTTCTTCTTGGCTCGTCTGCCCACCGAAATGAGTCCATCGCAACACCGCCGCGTACCCATCACCTACGTCGGCGGCGGGTCGGCCAAGATGAAGAAAGGACTCAGCCTGGACGGCGAACAAGTCGGGCCGGGCCGCACTACGGGTCGTGTGGGGACGTCGTTGCTTCGCCGACAGATGAGTGACGCTTGCGGTGCTGTGGCGCCCAACGTCAGGAGACCGAGCATCCGCACCGATCTGCTGCTGCTGCAGACGCGTGGTCGCGCCGCGGCGGCTGCTATGTCCGGCGGTCTGGCCAGCTTTCGAGGCACTAGCGGCAGTGACAAGGAAATCAACCTGATCCGCAAGGACTCCGCCCGCTGCATCGTCCAGTGACTGACCGTACGAACGGTGAACACATCGTGACTGTGCATAGTGTAACTAGATGAAAAGCCCAGTTGTCGATAGGGTGAGCCGACCGTACCACCTTTATCTGTTCCTCCGCAAAAAGAAAACGATTTTCCAGAGGTGGATACAGTCCCGTGCACGTTATGGTGACGCTGTTTGTTACTGAATGCTACAATCAACGCTAAAATACGACAATTTGGCGCACGTCGTTGATGGATGCAGGCAGCAACTTTACGCTGAAAATTGCGGCTAAATCGCTGCAGATAGAGACATGGTTACTATTGACAGCCTACATGAAATCGTTATCGCGCTATTCGACGCTACCTTTGCCGACTCCTTACTGAAACGTACCGTTTAGCCACAATGCATGCGTTTGAGACAAACAAAAAGAGAGACACGATTTTGTACCATAGGCGCGAGCGACCGCCAAAAATTCTGACGTCTGTCATCCGCTTGATTTTTGACAGTTTGCACCGCAGAAAATTGACGCACCACTCACCCCGGCTGTGTGAAACGTTTACACCAATTTGGCGTTTCCACGTCGTTCTGTTTCGGAGTTAAAAACAGACGGACGGACGGACAGAAAGACAGACGAACAAGCGAACGGACAAAAATCGTAACGCGGCCTATTAATATAGCCGTACAATGATAAATATTGTATAATATTGATGATGATATATTGTATAATATTGCTTAATATTGTACCAAAATTACTAAGTGTCATCAATTTTTGCTGCCAGATGAAAACTAAATTTTCAGTATAGCAGTTGCTTTCTAGTCATTTTTATAACCGCCTTTTGATGAACTTATTTTTTGTCGCGTTACTATTAAATAGTTTTAACAATTGTTTATTAATTTTAAAAATATAACAAATTTAGTGACGTTTGTAGCTTTTCTGAGCCATTATGCATACTGGCACAGATAAATATGCACAGTGGCTCAAAAAAGCTAAAAACGTTATTAGGTTTGTTATATTTGATTTAACGATTGCGTTTGAATGCGAATGAACTATCTGGTGAACATAGACAGTGAACCCTAAAAGTCGATCTGCCGAATTTCGTAACTTTACAATAACAACGTCAGAATCTTTTCATCGACGCACGGACGACAACAAATTGCAATAAATGTCGTGCTAAGTTAACGTCGCAGGTTTCCTTAGCAAAACAAATATACACCCACAGTAATTTTACTGCCGTGTTTCGAAATATTTATATACTAGCTATTTTAGCTCAAAATATGTTTGGTACCGTTTTAGCGTTTAACGTCGAAGCATATTTCTGTTATTATCCGTGTTAAATCTGTTGTAGACCTTGTGTTACTGTGCTTGTACAACAAAGAACAGTTGCAAATATTAACATTCAAGGTTTACTATTTTAATACTACACAATTCCCGGATTTATTTTAATATCGTGTGTGATATCAAAATGTTAGCATGTGTTAACTAAAACCCTGAAGTAAAACATTCAGAAACAAAACTGTTTTAGTTTTCATTAAGATCTAAAGCGAAAAACTCCGCGTATCATTCTGCGGCTCGATTCACAGATCAGTTATTTTAATATTTGTCTTAAGACTATCATTAAGCTGAAGCTAAAATGTTCTAAGATCATTTTACGACATGTGAATTCATTTACGGAGTTTGTTTCAGACAAACACAAGATCTGTCACAAAGTTGCATGATTTCGTTCTTAAGCATGTTTAACTTTTCAGATATGTCGCAAGTGTTCAGTGAATTAGTTCGTTCTATTAAAAAACCGTAAACGTGGCGACCGTCTTAAGATAATTCCCAGATCTTTTGTGAATCGGAGCGCTTGGCTTCTTAGACAAAGTTGTTTTGTTGCAGACATTCGGTGAGATTGCTATGTCCTACCAGTCGGGCCGGAAATGTTCTCAGATTTATCCGAATGTCTGTTGCCCGAGTGACCGCAGTGTGTACATCACGAGCAAAACGCGCACCAATACAGCTATAAAATTCACATAGTGTTACACACAAACCACGGCACGCGAGAAGCTAAGGCGCCATTTCCGTTTCGTTTTAATAATTTTTTTTTATTTTAGTTCTCGTTATTTTTTTTCTTTAGTTGCTTATTTCAGTTACTTACGTTAGCGTCGTTTTTTGGCATTTTTAATGTTAGCACTAATTCTGAATTTTTTTTTCATTTCAGTTTCGTTTACAATTAGTTGCAGTTTTTTCAAATATTTTTCAAATTGAATTGTCAGTTTTTGAGTGCAAAAAATAAGCAATATCATACAGTAATACTAAGTAAACAGGTTTACTAGCAGCAATTTTAATCAAGATGGAGTTCGTGCGTATACGAGCAGCTTATTAGAGTGTTTTTTTCTTTTTTAGTTTTCATTATTCTGCTTTTTAGTTATTTCTTATGTCATACTTTTTGCTATAACTTAGTTTTTTTCTTTTGGTTTTTCACTTTTTCAAAGTCCGCTTACAGTAATTACAGCTCTTTTAGTTTGTTTCTTAATTAAACAGCCCCTGCAGTTGTCCGGTGCCAAATATTCTGGCAACAGTTACAATCAAAAACAGAATTTATGCGCGCCATGCTGTTTTACGGTAGGTTGAAACGAAAGCGCCAGTTTGCAGTAATATTCTTATCTGAGCTTGATTTGTTGCGACGATTCGACCAACTGGACAGAGAGACAGGCAAAGCCTAATAGGGTGTTTACACGATCCAGCAAACGTCCAGCATTAGCGAGTGTATTTTGAATACATATCCTGGAAGTTTGCTGGACGTTTGCTGGATCGTGTAAACACATCATAAAGAAGCTTGGTGTAAAGAATAGAAAGCCATTAAGAGACTCAGGACATGGGTGACTGCTTTACGCTTCGCGGCCCCGTTCGGAGCCCAGGCCGGCGAGGCACAAATCATTTTCCATCGTGTATTAAGATCGTTATTTTTCGCCCAGCACGCGCCTAGCCGGTGTCGGCCACACATCGAGCGAAAAGAAAGCGCCGAGGTCACGACTGTTACATTCGAAGTAATAAAAATGTCGTAAAGACGTTGCAGACCACTAGTGTTTTAAAGTTTCATGTAAATGAACCGCCAGTAATAAAAAGCAAACAATGAAAAAAATAACAAAGATATTTTTAAAATATCAGATGTAGGCCTACGCGCAAGTGTAAAGTAAATTAATGATAACTTAGGTAGTGCAATTATACGTCTGCAAACAATATTACGCAATAGGATGTTGCACAAATTTTGCAGAATTAAAAATAACGTTATCACATACATTGCATTGTGATAAATAACTTATAAGCTACTCACTTAATAGTCGTATAAATTTTACAACATGCATATAGGGCTATCTATCATCGTTCAAATATCTTTTTGTCACCTAAAACTGCAAAGGCAAGATTGAAAGTAATTTTTTATCTTGTTACTTTGCAGGCTATTTGACCACAACGTTTATGTGGCCAGCTCCTTTACTGCCAAGAAAATTACGAGTTTCTATGTTCTTCAACAACAATATATTATTTCAGCCATGCGTTATGCACAATAATTAAACAATAAATTAAGACATCAAACTAACCACTGTTAACCGAATAAATAGCGAACTGCACGGATTAAGCAAACCATATTGGCACAAGTACTACCATATTCGGCGACGCTTTAAGTAAGCAAAACGACAAGGAAATAACCCTTTTCGAAAAAAAACAAATCAGGGGCCTAAAAGCGATAACCAAAAAATAGTAAACTCAAAATTTGTTTTTAATAAAAACAAAATAATAGAATAAAAAATAACAATAACCACAAATAAAACATAATCCGGCCAACTGCCCCGAACCCCCCCCCCTCCAAAAACATTTAACAAATTGTTTTTTCCGGTCAAACCCAACTTTGCTACAACACTGATCAACATTGGTTTGTATAGACCTAGGCAAAACTCTTGAGTAATTATACTCGCCGACAAAACAGATAAACATACGTAGAGGTAAAAAAATAACATTGTTTATTCGGCGAAAGTGATAACAGTTAGTCATATTCGACTGAAAGTGTTAGTTACTTCATGAAAAAAAGTCATTAAGAGGTAAACAAGTAATATCGCAGTAATTCTAACAATATCGCAATATATCTTGTCCAACTAAAATGTGGACACAAAACGAAAAATATGGAGAAGAAAGTGGGAAAGTGCGAATTCCATTCTAGCTTTTGACGTAATATATTAAACGGTTTAATAAGGTCAGATATCGTTCAAATTAAAGGTCAGATGTAAAGCAAATAAAGTTTTTTGGACATATGATTTTGTTTAAGACTAAAGACAAGCCGATCAGAACTATACCCTGGACCCCTAAAAAATCTGACGTCGTACTGGCCATGCGCAACGAACTCGGTGGTTTATCCGCCTACGGGCTCAACGACCACAAAAAGGGAGACAAGCACGTCGCTTATAAGGTGTTTACACGATCCGGCAAACGTCCAGCAAACTTCTGGCAAATGTATTTAAAATACACGTGCTAATGCTGGACGTTTGCTGGACGTTTGCTGGAAGTTTGCTGGACGTTTGCTTTTGTCGTGTAAACACCCCATTACGCTCCGCCCGCTTTACGTTTAAAGGTACTGTCATCCCCTCTCAGAGCAGAGTCTAAAAATCCTTACAATATGCCACGAACTGCACGTCTGATGTCTTGAAGTCAGAAATTTAAGATCAAAAGTCAAAGATCTACGGTCAAAGATCAGAGAGATAGTCACTGAGATTAAAATAATCTTTACCCTTGACACTAAAGGGGTACTTTCGTCCCCCGCAGCTCTTCTTGTGCAAAATCCAAAAATCCTGAAATCGAACTGCACATCTGCTGTCTTGAGGTCAGAAATCAGTGGCGTCGTGGATTAAATAAACAGGCGGGGCGAAAAGTTAAAATTTTTCGATTGACAATAAAAATTTCCGACGAAGTGCTGAACAAATCAAGCTTAACAGTTCAATTTTGCCTTTAAATTTTCCCAAAATAAGTAGTTTTCAGCCCCAAGTCTTGCATTTTTGGGACAAAAATTTTACGACAAAAAGTAAACTGTCCGACAATTTTGGGACAGCCCAAAATTTAGGGGAAAGCAATTCCCCCTACCTCTTCGGCTACGACACCACAGTCGGAAATCAAAGGTTAAAAGTCAGAGGTCAAAAGGTCAAAGGTCAGAGGGATAATCGTTGAGGTATTGTTTGAGACTAGGCATAAGCTGGAGGCGGTCGACGCTGCGCCCGGCAACAGCCGAGTGAATTCGGCGTCTACACAGGTGCCTCAGGCTGGCCGGCGTGCCGGGGTCCGTATACAGGGGTTGTCGTAGCAGCAGCGGGGTCTCGGGAATCGAGAAACCAAAGCCGTCCAAATAATCTACACAGACATGTCATATGATAATAATGATAATGATAATGAAATAATAATATACGGGGTTGGTCAGAAACTGGACACCATATTTATCTCCGCCAATGGAACGAGGTGAATTGGAGGAGACTATCAGAGAGATTGGTCGATCTGTCCGTCGTTGTGTGTGTCCGTCTGTCCGTCTGTCTGTCTGTCTGTGTACACGAATTGGCGGAGATATGTACTCTAACGAGCGCCTTCTAGTTAATATTGTACTTAACTTCATCATATCAAATACTAGCTGATTTTCAAACTACTTTCACTGTAAGAATCAGGAGAAAATTTGTAATAACAATATCTCTAACGAGCCCATCGCACCTCAAGCGTGTTGCTACGTTACCTCGTTGCTGGTGTCTAGAAAGCAACAATCAAAAACAAGACGTTTGTAGCAACCTGTTTTAAGAAAATTTAACAACAACAACAACAAAAACAACGCGTTTATTTTCTCGGTTATTATCTGAAGTAACTGTCACATCGTGCATTTTTTACATCACTCAACCCGGCGACGCCATGACACATCGTGGTGCTTCTATAGGACACAAGTAGTGATGGGACTACCATATTACACCGTGTCTCAGTAAAAAAACGTGCCACCTTCATTTTTTGGATAACTTCGTGAAAAATTGGCCAATTTCCACGATTTTTCGCAGGCAACATCGCGAAGAAATTTGACGTAGATGACTATTGCTCTGCCCACCTCACCTTAATACTGCAGCTACACTATTTTGCAAAATGCCGAAGTTGTATTTTGGACGTTTACAACAATGAATACATACTGGACAGCGCATGCGTCGGCTAAGAAATGATAAACTAAATAGCAACAAAGACGACGCATCTCGAAAGCGTGAGAGGCCATGTTAAAGTTTTTGTTAAGCATTAATAAAAAGTCGCACAGGTCCTTTTACATGACACGAGAATCATCAGCTGACCTTCCGACACCCGCGTACAGTCGGCGCTCCCTAGCAAAAGCCAAGCTTCTTGTATAAATAGAAAATTATTGAAAAAATAAACAAGAAACCTAGCTGTCGATAAGACAGCCGAGAGCCTATCGTACTGGTTGTCAGTGACCTTCAAGGTCATTCAAAGTCGATGATTTTCATTTCATTTGAAAACCAATATGCGACTTCCTATCAATGATCAATAGCAACCTCAGTTCTATCTTGCACCGTTTAGCCACAGTACATCCGTGACGGACAGACAGGCAGACGAACAGAAGGACGACAACCATGACAACAGCTCGACCGTTACTAAAGTACGGTCGGCTAAAATGTTAAACGAACGTTTAAAATACATTTATTACATTTACGGTCGCGGAGGACGAACTCCGTCGAGCCGACCCCGCACGGAGCAGTGTGTCGCTGCAGTAGGTCAAGGACACACGGGAAGGAGGGCAGCCGGCACGACCCCGCCTCACATCGTCGGTGGTCCCCGTCTAGCCGGAACAAACCAGTGTTCTGCTCTAGCACTATACGTACCGACGTGCAGCCGCTGTTCCGGCCAACGAATCCAGCCACCGCAGATTCTGAATTTCAAACAAATAAAACATTTGCTACTTATTCGATATCATTACTTTTAAAACGTCAGCCTTATGCGATGTCGGTGTCGGATTTCATCAGATTTTTTTTCTTCTAATTTTCGGCAAAAAGAAAGCATACCTGAAAACATCTAAAACTACATTATACACGACTATATTATATATACTATATTGTACACACATTATACACGACTCAAGTTAAAAATCGTTTTGCCGCATTTTACCAGATACAATGCAAACATATAAAACGAGATGTGGTAAGCTGTGTAAATGTGTTGTTTAAAATTTCGTACGTTTCTGCCCAAAGTTGGCAAAATCGGACGAAATATGGCACAGATATCGCAAAACTTGTGACGTTTTTAATCACAGTGTAAATATCATACTGCTGGAGTGGGTAAGCGAGTACGCAATACGAACTTATATCACTCCAGACAGTGTGGTATCGTAGATGAACCACGCTCGGATCGCATTGACTATATACAGCGTCGTTTGCTTGATGAAGCACGAATGCAGCCGAAATTGTGAAAACGGTAGCAGTGCAAACTAAGTGTGGTTTACAGGCCCGTCGAAAGGGTGGGGTAGGATAGGGGCGTAAGTTACCCCGGGCCCCGCGACGTTTGGGGGAGGGGCTCCGCCGTCGATCAGAAATATAAAATACACCACAATGCATCATTTTGAAAAAAAAATTTAAAAATTTCCTCTCGAGAGGGGCCCCTCGAAAATGTTAGGGGAAGCCCCACGAGAATGTTTCCCCGGGCCCCGCTGTGGCTCTCGACGGGCCTGGTGGTCTGAGATTAGTTGCTACGCGGCCGTGCGTTCTAATAGGCCGCATTACAAGCCTCGTTCGTCCGTCCGTCCGTTCGTCCGTCCGTTTGTCTGTCTGTCTGTCTGTTCATCTCGTACAGGCTCCTAACTCAGAAAACGGCGTAGAAAAAATTCGCTTGAACGTTCTACAAAATAGGAATCACGGCTGTGCCAAATTTACAGCTCGAAACGTAAGAGATGAGAGAGGGAGAGAGAGAGAGAGAGAGAGATAATTTATTTGCCAAACTAACTCTAGGCAAACGGCCACATAGCATACCAGCACTTGGACAATATATGTTTTTAATTTTAATTTCGTTAACTTGTATTTCAACGGCAAATGCAATCAGGCCTATGCATAAAACGCATAGCAACGCTATACTGCTATAGACTAAAAGTAAATAAACGCACAAATTACAAACTTTAAAAAAAGACTGCAGCACAAATGTTTGCGTACAGCAATATACGCGGTCGCACGAGCGGCGCTGTAAGTTGTAAGTTAAAAACTGAATGAGGGCTGGGAAAAAAGTTGCGATTTTCCTGCAGACTGCTACAATTTCTGACAAAAAACATATGAGGGTACTCAGTCGTTAGCGAAACAATTTCAATTCTACCAGAGAAATTTGTATCCGCAAATGTTGCACTTTAAACAAAAATCCAACGAGTGCAACATTTTCCGACAGGCTGAAATTTGGAAAGCCGCCCCCTGCGGGCCCCCACCGCTGCCGGGACGCCGTTGAGTCGCTTACCGTCAATTCGCAGAGTAAGTGAGAAGAGATATCGTTTGTCGGAGCTGTCTCGGACGAGGAACGTTCCAGGCGGGTGACATCGCAGCAGATCACAAGCCTGGTCTGAACTAATGGACCCGTGATAGAACCCCGACTCACGCAACCGACTCAGCGCTACCTGTATATACAGCTATAATAAATATCAACTATTATAGCCTATTCAGTATAATAAATTACTTGTATATTTTAACTACTTCGAAAGATAAGTACTGCAGTTACAACAACTGTATCTTACATTAAGGTATAGCTAACTACTATTTTTAGTACATTGCATATAGGTAGAAAGTCAGCGCCAGCGACTAAATACTTAAGTAAGTAACAAAGTAAGTCAGTAAGATGACTTAAAAGGCACATTATTAACAGCTAACCGGCCCTCAATGCGCCGCCATCTTAACACCCGAACAGAAATGTCTATACACCGCTTTTGTTCACCAAATACTGGTAGTACAAAAAAAATAAGAAATAATAATAACAATTCAGAAAAAAACTCACAGTCATGCTCACACACTATGTAGTCGCTTTAACTGTTCAAAGTTAATGAACAAATAAGGTTTTCTTTTATTAAATATCGGTTAGTAAGAGTGTTGTTAAAACTAACAAAAGTGCGCACCACTGCAAAAAGTGCAAGACTATGCTATAATTCGCGACCCATCCCTGGTATTCATTGTCTTCACTAACAGACTCGGGACCCATCTGTTCTGGCAATAGCTGCTGCGTTTGTATTTGCAATAAACGCCTTTAAATTTGCAAACTACCCGTAAGTAAGTAGGCCTAACTAATAGGGTGTTTACACGATCCAGCAAACGTCCAGCATTAGCATGTGAATTTTAAATGCATTTGCTGAAAGTTTGCTGGACGTTTGCTGGATCATAAAGACCGCATAACTAACCTGTGCGACGGCTGATGATCGGTCGCAAGCCGTGGCGGGGATAAGAGCCCCCCGCCCTGACATCGGCGATAGATCCATCCTCGCTGATACACTGCTGACATTACTCCCACCATCAGTCTGCACCCATAGTAATCACCCAATCACTTAATCAATTACTATTGTATATTGCATTATTACATTATTACGGTATTATGCATTATCACGTTTTTTATTCCCGCCACGTTTGTTTTGTTTGTTTTACATTTTAAACGTTATTTGGCAAGTTTTTTTATTTAAAAGAAACTTTTATTTATTGAACAGTCCATCAGATAACTTCGAGAAGCACTTCTGAAATCACAGAAACAAATAAATAGCAGTTGGTTGAACTTGGTTCTGTTGTAGTTTACTTACTTAGTCTGGTGATAATTGGTCTTATGACCACACAGTTGAACTAAAATTAAATAAAGTTTTCTCTCTCTCTCGGTCTACCCCTCCCCCCCTGTTTCTCTCTAGTTTCAGCTGTACTGCACCTACAGCATCACCTATTAGGCAAGAAGTTAAACAAATAAGAGCTAAAGTTTTTCTTATTCAACGTTTATAAATGTTTTTTTTATTTCTGTCACGTTTTTACGTTGTTGACGTCTTTTTAATTATTTTTCTAAAACGTTTTACATCCATGATAAATAAATGGATCAGAGTTGCTTTAATAGCAAAACTACAAACACTTCAATCTTAAAAGATGACTGATAAATGACACGCAAAAATGTCGGCCCATGCATAGGTTTAGAAGTTTAGAGGTTTAAAACATATACCTTTTCATAGAATACCTGTCTCAAAGCTACGGAGCATCAACTGCCATATGTGATTACACAGCGTTACCTGCTACCCGACACAGGTAAACTTGCTCCGCCTCAGCCCCAGCCAGACAAACCGGTACTCGATTTACTTACCCCGGAGGGATGGAAGGCTGAGTTGACCATAATGACGGTTATACACCGAAATAGTTTATCTGTCCGTCGACAGTCACCCATCCAAGTAGTAACCACCCGATAGTGTTCCGACAGGCAGTCGAACCAACAACCTCGCGATCGCAAGTTGAACGTTCTAACCGTTAAACCAAGCAAACCTAATTATGGTTGCACTGTAGGCCTACTGTGACAATCGGTATAAGTATTCTTACACGCACGTTGTTTGGTACGTTGACATAGTAGTCTTTCTCGCCTTTTTCCTGTCTGCCAGGGCAGCATCTGTTGTTGTTGACGTAATGTGGCACTGACGTAATGTGACGTGGACACGACGTCACAACTGACGTCACATTCTGCTGCCCTTCGCAGAATTCACGTAGTAAACGACGCAAAAGCGCATCCGACGATACTAACTCCTACATAGTAAGCAATATAAATAAGTATTAAGCAATAATTATTTTTTTCGCTTAACGTACGGCCTGCACAAAATAACAAGGAAAGCCCCGCTAACGCAAAAGGGAACGCGCAGCAGCTGTACAAGTTTGAAAGCCCAGTAAAACAAAATCAGTCGCCAGAGGGCGTCAAACAACTGGCGGCTATTTATCTATAATGTTTTGTTAGTACTCACCACAGGGCGTGACCTGTCTTGCTCTGCCAAAGCCGTATCTGCTGGAAATCGCAAATTTTACCTACCCCTTTCATTTAGCGCGCTAGTTCGGGATGATCGTCTTCGAATTTATGGAAAAGCTCTACGGTTTCTGAAACTAGAGTGTTCCAAGCAGCCGACGGTGAAGATTTGGTGATCCTAGCTTGCACCGTTTTGACTGATCCACCCGTGTGACAGACAGACGGACAGAATTGGGATGGCTAAGACGCGCTACAGTAGTAGCTGCTGTAGCGCGTAAAACCAAACCAAACGAAGCTAATGGCTAATTCACACTTACGACCCCGACGAGACTCAACTCAACTCAAAGGTTGAGTTGTGTTGGCCATAAAAGTTAAATTTATACGTACATAAATCATAAAGTTTTTAAAATGACAACATTACGGTCCAAAACTTTGTAAACTGTGAGCGATAAGTATCATAAATGTTAAATATTATAGGCCTAAATTTCACTTTCCTTTTCTTAAGTTGCTCTATCAGCAACTTATAGCATATTGTAAAGTTGTGGTATTATTATCAAAGCTGGATAGCAACTGACAGCACCAGTTGAGACTATCAAGCTTGTATCCGTGACACATTATGACGTCAACATTACGTCACTACAAACAAAGAATATTTAATTAACTGCCATATTTGTTGCAATATACAAAAACTATTTTGACTGTTTTGTCTGAGACACGGTGTACATGCGTTGCAAACGACAGACAGATAAACACAGGACAGATCGTATGTACATCGTACCCAAGGCTCGACCTAACGGTCGGCCAAAAATTGTATACCTGGCGGTCGGCGTTTTCAATGACGAAGGACTGATCCCAGTGTGGTCGAATTCCAATCGTACTGGAAGCTGGAAGTTTTCGTTCACAACCCAGCATTGCTCTTTGCTCTTTGCTTCCTATATGACAACAAACGCGATCTGTTTTATGCAACTATATTAATAAAAAGCAGTTAAAATGTAGGCCTAGCGTAACATTTTAAACTTATTTATTGTTATCGGAAAATCTTACTTTGTTTGGTTTCGGTCAGGGTTGTTTTTATTCAAGTTTATCTTGGAAAGTTGTTTCGTCTGCGAAATGAATGACAATTCCAGCTGTCAGTTAATCAGTCAATCATTTATTGCTTTGTAAAAAAAGTTTTAACACTATTCCAAAGCAAATTGTAAACACAAAATAACGCCGCTGCAATGTAACTGAACAAAAAGGTACCGGTGTGCCAAAAGTTCTCTCGAAGCTACTCAAAATGAAAACGACACACGCAAAAAACCGTGAAAAAAACGTCACAAATATCGCCGGTTAAAACCATAAACGTTATTCTGTACATTTATATCTGTGTGTTTGTCTGTTAACTTGTATTCTTTGTCTTTTTTGTCTTTATGTCGTCTTGTTGTGTCGTAAAGTAACTAAATTCGCCAAAATGCATTAATGCGTCGAAACGTTTGTCGCCTGATTTGCCCGCACGTATCTCTGAATCAAGATGGCGATTTTTTCCCAGACGCTTTAGCCTACACTAGGCTTTATTAAACCAATCTTATGTCCAAACTCGAAAACACTATATGTCGGTCTTATAAAACATAATTAGAATGAACGTTAAACGGATAAAATACGCCCTAATGTAAAACACACGTATATACCGAGGAGGCTTTTCGCTGAAGAATAGCTGAACACAGACCACGAGTTGAGCAAACGACTGGCTTACGGTCGCAGGCTTGCAGCTAGCTATCAATATGACGTGCTTGCCTATAGCCTAATGCACGCCTACAGCACTGTATGACTATCGTTCACCATTCCCATTGAATCCGCATGACTAAAATACGCTCTGTCTGTTACACCTGCTCGCCTGTCTGCTCGCCAACCGGCGTCCGTTTAATAGGGCAGCATCGTTCGGGAAAAAGAAAGCGAAAGCGATCACTTTTCGGGTACCTGTTTCCAGGAAATCCCACATACGACCTGTTCCTATCGACCCTGACCACTGCCTACTGTTTGAGTAGGCCGTGCCCTGATCGACCGACGCGGCAGACTTGATGAATGATGATGACGCTGGGAAATTTGATCTGTTTGCGTCTCAGAAATTCCCGGACTTTTCGATACAATGATGCATAAGAATAACAGAAAATAACTGATTGCTATTATGGCTGGCGATTAAAGTTGAATGTCTGGTAAATTATGAAAAAACAAGGTGATCATCTGGGAAACTGGCCTAAGTCATTTACTTAGGCCAGTTTCCCAGATGATCACCTTTAAACATATCATATAGGCGTGGTTATCTCAAACGCTTTTTTTATAGCTGAATAAATAGGTTATTATTACACCAATTTTTGCCAGCGTTTTTGGACGGTTTTTTCATAATCAGTGCTATACAAATTTTGCTCGATTGAACTAATTTTAAGTTACGTATAGGCAAAAAATCATTACACCAGAATAGGCCTATCAGGCAATGGGATCGGTTCACACGGCAAAAACGAAAGCGGATCATTGGGAAATACAAGCAGGTAATTTAGAGCTGTCATGTGTCTGATTAATGAGCTGAGCTGTCAAAAGGCAGAGTTATGATTTAAGGTTGGTCTTCGATAGTTTAGCCCCTGCTGGGCGTGTTCCGTGTACATTTGGGTCTAGTCAGTAATGCTATTATTACAGATGGGCCGAATTAAATTACTTCGCTGATGTAGGCTGCACTAATCCTTGTCACGGTTTAGTAGTTGATCTCTTTGCTGCTGATGGAACTTTATTAGACGTAGGCCTTATGAAACACTGACTATTTCACAATCCGTTAAACGTATAAAAATCACTATCTGGAACATCTCCGCTGCGAACATTGAGTTTTTGTTTTTGTACTGCATTTTAAGGATTCTAATTTTATGTAAATTTTGTAGGCCTATATATGTTGCCATTGGCGTAATAAACGTGCAGCGCAGTGTAGGCTATAGGCTTAGCATATGTAAAAAACGTTTTAACGTTTTTAAAAATATTTTTTCAACTTTTTTTTATTTTCAAAAAACGTTCAATAAATTTTTACCAACAACTTTGAGAAACACTTTTGGAACCACAAAAACGGAAAGTGGTAGTAGTTTACTTAGTAAGTCTGGTGATAATTGGTCCTATGGCCACAGGGTTGAACTAAGATCGAACAAAGTTCTTTCTTTCTCTCACGTACGTTGTTATAGCCTACTGCACCTACAGCATTAGGCATTAGGTAAAAAGTTGAGCAAATGACGGCTAACGTCTTTTATTGAACGTTTTTAAACGTTAAACGTTAAAACGTTAAAGCTTTTGTACGTTTTTTAACTTTTTAAAAACATGTTTGGAACGTTTTTTACATCTATTTGCTATAGTGGACTCAGCGGCCTACCGGTAGCCATGCATCGTCATCACGGGCGTGCTTCTGGCTATAGAGCGAAGGCCTACGCCCGTAAGCCACGCATGCCTTTTCACGAAATGTGTTTAATTTTCTCGGTTCGCGGCGAATTTTCACCGAAACCTGGCGCCATTCCCACGGAAATTATTATTCCGAAAAACGCACGCACAGCGCTTGCGGTGTTTGGTCGACCGTCAGGTCGAGCTTTGAGTACGATGTGTCATCTGATTGTCGTCTGTCCGTCGTCTGTAACGCGTGTATTGTGGCTAAACGGTATGTTACACGGGGTCGGCAATGGCACCATTGGATAGTGCGATGAGGAGTTCCTATAGGCTGCTAATAGTAAGCATGTTTCTATTTGCAGCGGTTTGACTGCAATTTTAAATGTGAAGCTGCTGCCTGCAGCCATATCGCCTACGTGCGCTGCATTACCGTATCGTACCCTAGAGTTCACTGTAGCGTTCGATATAGCGGTGTCACCATAGCGTGTGTTAGACTGCATTCACTTTAAGAAATCGCTTCTTGCGACCTGAAGTCGGATGCTGGTCTTGGAATAAGCGGTAAGGTCGGCTCACCCTAGCGACAGCTGAATTTTTTGTTTTATTTTGTTTATTTTAATGCCGACATCTCAAAAGCTGGCTGCGCGTATTCCTTGGAAACGATCGAAACATTGCTCAAAATCTTGCGCGAGAACGTGGTCAATAAAATGTTTTAATAGGACAATATAGGTGGCGGAGACAAGGGCGGCAGAGGGCCCAGGCTCTTTTTTAATCTTTCAGACAAAACATAAGCATACGTTTAAAGTGCGCCAAATTTTCCAATTTGATCAGTTTATTCTAAAGAAAATAATTAAAATTGTTGCCACCGTTCTTTGAAGTTAAAATGCACCAAATTTGACTTCTGCTGGGACTCCGCTGCAGACCCCCTCTGGGGGAGCTCACAGCGTTCCCCCAGACCCTCTAGTTTGATTTTACTGTGTCCTACTTCTAAGGGAGAGAAAGAGGAGAAAAAAGGAGAAAACAGGGAAAAGACGGCAAAGGTAAAACGGATAAAAAGATAAAGTACCAAAAAAGAAAAAAGAGGAAAAACAGACGAGCCCCCCTCGCAATTAAAATTTCTGGCTACGCCACTGGGCAATATTGGGTTTTAGGCTTTGATGCATATTACAGGCGAAATTGTACTCATTATATTCACACGGAGTGACTGGATCGTATAGGACTCTAGCCATTTTCATGACTCAGTCGGATTCGGCTCCATCCCCATAGCAACCTTGCTTTCATTTTCGACGAAAAAACTTGCATTGACCAGATCTCAGGCTTGCTGTTAATTTTAACTGTTCGGTCGCTGTACGGCCATGAAACTAAAACTAGCTGCATCGAATGTCTGACGTAGGCCTAAAGCCTTGGAAAATGTCCGTGCTTTCAGTTGCAGTCTGACGCAAAAAGCAGGCAATGTAAAAATAATTTCATTTAGGCCTGTTTCAACTTCATGAGACTCCGTGCGTGCAATATTACCTACATATCAAGTTTAATTTATATAACGGAAGTCCTTTTATCCACTGGAAGGATATGTAGACATTTTTTATGTTTAAACAGCTCTGTCTCGGAACCAGACCGCTATTTGTGTTGCGGGGAAAAACGGGGACGTGTGAAGATTTGCTTGAGCACGTAATTGTCGATAAAAATAATGTTACCATAGACAGTAATGGGGGTGTCTACACGATCCAGCAACGTTTAGCAAACTTGCAGCAAATGTATTCAAAATACACGTAAACTGCTGGACGTTTGCTGGATCGTGTAAACACCCCATAATTTTGGTTTCGTGATTGCAGCTATGATTCCTCGCGTTGTTTAATTCATCGATTGATTGCATCGATGCACCATGACGTCACAAAATTCAATGCTTCAGCATGGACATCATGAATATTTATGTGCATCGATGCAATCAATCGATGAATTAAACAACGCGAGGATTTCAAATGTCGCGTTTGGGCGACCTGGCCTATACACGCAGGCTAAGTGGCTTTTGTCCCCCTCCCAAATCTGGAATCGAAATCGGATGCACCTTTTTTCCACGTTTGGGCTTAAGTTTTCCTCCAATTTCAAGCTCAAGTTCCCTTCCCCACTTTCGGATTCAAGTTTTTTTTCCTTTGGGCTTTTTTTCTTCTCCGGAAATTTTTTGTCAAGGTGTAGATTGAAAAATAAAGGAAAGTAAACATAACGGGAAATTTGGTTAAAGGTGTAAGTTGTTCAGTGCAAAACAGGGGAAAATTTTGGATCTACACCTTTAACAAAACTTTCCCCCTATTTTTTTCACTAGGCGCAAGCTGCGCCCACCAGGTATTATGGGGGCGGGATAGAAGCGACTGCGTAAACTACCAGTGAAAAGTGCGACTGTGAAGTGTGGATTAAGTTTAATAGATTATCGCAAAACCGCACTATTACGAAACAAGATGCTATTATTATGCTGCATGGAGTTAAAAACGACAATACATCATACAAATAAGTTTATTTCCCAAACTAATAAACACAATGCCTAGTGTGTAAGCTACGACAAAAAGCACGTCTTTAACATTGTCACGAAGTGTTCAACACGGAACAAAGCAATCAGTACCCAAAACGATAAAAAATGCTCATATACACCGTGTTCAAAAAAGCCACACGGTCGATGAAATGTTATAAATGTTACGCGAAGGCAAGTTGGAAGCTATTAAGCTATATAGGGTCCTGCATTTTAAGTTGATCGATAGAAAATCGCAAAAAAACGTAGGAGTTGCTTAGCTTTCTTTCACCGAGATAATATAGGCTACGGTAAATTCTTAAAAAGTTTTTACGTTGGAAAAACGCACGACAAAGCTTTCAACGGTTTGCGAGTAAACAAAACTATGAGACGCAACGTGCGCGAAAATAACAGACAGTGCAATAATCTGTCCTTGCGTTTTCCGCTCTGGCGTCGCTTGCGCTTCTTTGCGTACTTGCTTGCGCACTACAGGGGAGACTGAAAATGCACGACATGAAAATGCGGTACAATGAAAACTGCAGACGGTATCAGTCCGTCAATTCACCCGCACCCATAGTAGCAGCTAAGGCAAACGTTAGGTCTAAGGTTAAGGTTAGAGATTAGGGCCAGGATTAGGATTAGGGTTAGGGTCAGGATTAAGGTTAGGGTTAGCGTTAACAAAAATAATTCGGGTGCGGGTGAATTAACGGACAAGTACCCTGCAGGTGCCTGCACTTCAGATTTGTGCCGCATTTTCCAGTCCTGCATTTTCACTTCGTGCATTTTCAGCGTCGTCTGCCTCTGGCGGCGGGACGGCGGCCGCGCGCCGCTACTGCTCGTATGGCGGGAACGCAGATGCAGCGACAGGGAGGCGCGGCGCAACCGTTGCAGATCTGATAGCCACAGCGACCGCATACGCACCGGCAGCGCCAGCCGATACTGCACAGCACAGAACAGCAGATAAGCACACATTTACACAGCTTTTCATGCACTAAAATTGGCCTTAACCCTGTCTTACTGTCTCTAACCCAGTTCCACAGCGAGGCCCAGCAATGGCTTCTATCCCTATATTCTGGTGAGCGCAGCTTGCGCCCAGAGAAAAATAGGAAGGGGGAGTTTTCATAAGGTTGCAGATCAACCCCACCTATTTTCACTTGGCAAACTACACCCTTAACAAAACTTTCTCCCTAGAGGGGAAGAAGACCAAAATAGAGGGGAAAACTTGAGTCAAAAATTGGGGGACACGAGCCCAAAACTGGGGGGAGTTGCGCTCGACTTCGATTCCAGATTTGGGAGACAAAAGCCACTGGGGCCCAGAAAACATTCTCGTGGGACCCTAAATGCAGTGGTGTCTGGGGAGAAAGCTAGAATACTGAATACGTTCATTCATTCATACAAAAAATAGTCAGATTTGTTGGAAAAGGGCCGCAAGGTTACTGATGACTGATGTAAGTTCAATTCAGATGATCATTGTTGTCAATGACCAAACTACGACTTCTGCATTTCACAAGGTAGTGTAGCAACAACCTTAGTGCGAGGTGGCCAAAACTACAGGCAAAAAAAACTGCGCAAAATTTATGGCACCATAATTTTGCAACCGTACGTCACAGAGTCGTGTGGTTTTCAGCAAAATGTTCCGAAAGAAATTCTTTACACGACTAAGGTCAGTATTTGAATACAGCAGTTAAATATTCTTTGTTATTGCTGCTGGCAATTGAACTATGCAAAAACGGTA
>Ga0056128_1000265_pt1 | contig 41245 bp, 19 predicted proteins | sample WorMetLIZISLAND2_FD_71113 | JGI IMG/M metagenome (GOLD analysis project Ga0056128, IMG submission 71113) | Marine gutless worms symbiont microbial communities from Max Planck institute for Marine Microbiology, Germany - Olavius geniculatus... ... | reverse complement strand
CTATTAAGTGCTGATTCTCTAACGATTATTTTTGTCAAAATCTATTGCTATTGAACCAGGACTGTTGGAGTTATTGCGAAAGGTAGCAGGGGTCCGGTTTTTTTGAGACACAGTGTATATTTGTATACTGGAAATGTAGGTATTGAGGCGTGAATTGTGAACAAATGGGATACAGTGTCGTGCTGAGCTGGTCTGGGCATGGTATTTTGCAATTTTATTAACATCACTGGCAATAAAATAGAAATAAAAAGTTAAAAAATCGTTTCTTTTCTGTATTATTTCACTTTTATTTGCATGTGCAGGCAGCCCAACTCTGTGCATTAAGGTGCGTGAACTGAACCGAACTGACCAATGAGAGATGAGCAGTAGTCCATTACTGCTTGACCACTGGTCACTTCAGTTCAGTTCAGTTCAGTCGCTCTGTGAATGCCTTTACGTATATCTTGTTGATTGCAATGAGACGAGAGAATGGTGTGTCTGTGGACTAACAGACGTGGACTACTGTGCGTCTCACCGTCCGTGTCAGCACGGTGCGAAGTGTCACAATGACGCTCAGCACGGCTACACGTGCAGTTGTGCTGTCGGCTTCTCGGGAACCGACTGCGAGCGCAACCAGCGCGACTGTCGGCATCGCCAGCTGTCCTGCCTGCATCGCGGGACGTGTCGGGTAAATCACAAACTCCACTCGCTTCCACTTGTTGCAGACTTGTTGCGCAACGTTGAACGTTCCGCACAACATGTTGTGCAACAAATCGACAACAAATCAGAAGTCTAAACTCTACATTAATGTTTTTAAACCTTTTTGCTGCAGCGGAACCCTGCATAAGTGTGACGATCACTCACGGAACCCCATGCAATGATTCGTGAGTCCAGCAGAGTATAATAGGCCTACTGGTAAAGTGAGAGTTTCAGGGTGTCTGGGGACCGATGCCTTCATCAGCGAAGTCAACAGGCAGAGACTCAAGGTCTGTGGTTTTGTCTCCAAACTGTACTTTTTCACCAGTATTTTATTTATTTTATTGTGCGTAAAGTAAATTTTAAATTGGTTTTATCTTGGAATAAAGGCTACTTTGCTTAGTTCTATGGGTTTTCTATCAATTTACGTTTAAAGCGGATAGGTGTTTTATCTCGCTTCAAGTAGGGCCTAGATCTCGAATTAGACGATTCTGTCGTTAACTTTTTAATGGCATAATCATCTGTGCAAATTTTGGTTCGGAAAAATTAAGCGGTTTGGGACATACGGGGGGGGGCAAATTTTGGAGTCTCCCATTGAAATGGCTGGTCACCCTTACAACAGTGCTGCGCAGCCTGTGATGCAGGTGAGCGTATGTTGTCACGTTCTACCGTGCCGTCTGTCCCATCGTTTTAGTCAGGCCGAGCATGCTGTGATATGGTTGCTGTTTAATGCAGTACAACGCTGATGCGGATCGCTATGAGTGCCGGTGCACGGCAGGTCGAGTCGGTGCCCGCTGCGAGGTGTCTACTCTGACGACCGGATGCCAGCATCAGCAGCAGCAACCTTGTCAGAACGGCGGCCAGTGCATCAGCGACGAGCATCATGAGCGTGAAGTGACGGCTGAACGCAGAGTCTGTGTGTGTCCGGCCGGATTCACCGGACGCTTCTGTGAGCTGGACATTGATGACTGCGCCTCTCAGCCGTGCGCCAACGGTCAGTAGATCATCATCATCGTCATCGTCATCGGGAAGTTTAACTTTGTCTAAACAATAGGCATTATTTCTGTGGAATCACGTCACTACTGTGTTAAATTTTGGCGGATTGACTGATTAGCCTAATATATGCTGATGTGCGAGACCAAACAGGAAAGTAGAAGACCGAGTTTGACGATCGCATTCAAACTCATGTACGTGCACGTATCAGTTCACTGTCCGTTTTTTCGGCAACTGAGTGACATAGGCCTAGATTACATTATTCTTGTCCGCGATCAAATTAACAACTTTTGAGCGTAGTGCTTGCTGGCACAAAAATGTCGGTTTTCATCAGGAGACACTGTCGAACGTTACATCAATCTTAAACGATCTTCTGCCGTTTTTCTGTAACTGCGAGATTTACGTCGTTGCAAAATGATCTCGTCAAGTTGCTAAGTTGCAGTAATTGTAAAAAGATGATGATCTACGTTAATCAGTCAGTCAATTAATGATAACTGAATAGCCGTACACAACGTGGCTGGAACAACCAGGCAAAAACGCTTACGGTTGCTCTAAATAAAACCTGCTACACTTATACGCAGATCTTCGTGTCCGACGATAGCCTACCTAAAGCCGCGTGACGGAGTAAGTGACTTGTTGTCGCTGGCTGTATTTGCTGTCACGTGACAGGTCGGTGCGTGGACGAGCGCGATGGTTTCCGGTGCGTCTGCGCAGTCGGCTACTCGGGACGTCGCTGCGACGTCGACGTCGACGACTGTCGGCGGCTGCGTGGACCATGTCTCAACCACGGCGTCTGTGTGGACGAACTGGACGCGTTCACGTGCCGCTGTCAGCCCGGCTACAGCGGCACGGTCTGCCAGCTGCGTGCCGATCAGTGCCACGGCTCCGACTGTGTCGTCAACGGCGTCGTCAAAAACGCTGCGGCGTCGTTGACGTCATCCGGTGGCGGCGCTGTGATCGACTGTCGCTCGTCGCCGTGTATGAACGGTGCTACGTGCGTCGACGTCCGTGACTCTGTGTCGGGGCGGGGGTTTCGTTGCGTCTGTCGGCGGCAGTACCGCGGTCGTCGCTGCAGCGTGCGGCAGATCGTCAGACGACGTCATTCCAAGCAGCACTCGACCTCGGTCGTCACCTTGACGTTCCAGCACGACAACATCTCAACGCCGCCGTCGCCCGTCCACGTCGTCAGCAGCACCGAGCGTCCAGCGCCCGGCGGCGTCAGCTCGGCGGCCGCTCACAACCTCATCGTCGTCTTGTCGCCGATGGTGCCGTTTGTCGTCGTCGTCGCTGTGGCTGTGGTGGCGGCCGTGCTGCTGACCGCCGGCACCGCCGTCTGTCTGTGCTGTCGTCGTCGTCGTCACAGCGCCGCCCTGCCACCTCCTCGCCATCACGACGCCGAGTGGATTCACAATAACGTCCGACGCCAGAAGAACAACGCTTCCAACTTGTTCAAGAACGCCGCACCTGGCAGATAACGACTTGCTAGCGATCATACACGTCGTCAGCAGAAACACGACAAAACAAGTCGATGAACCGAAACAACGGGTCCTATGTACAAACTTTCTCAGATTGTAGACCTACGACAAATTGTTTGTTGCGTTGCATATATATATATGGCAAACAAAAATAGCTCCAAAAGATGCAGTTTATTCAAGGGATTGCTGTAAGGCACCCAGATCCAGGAATTTTGTAACAAAATAACTCTGACAAAATGTTTCTGGAGGGATGGAGTGGGGCGTGCTCCGAAGAAGAGTTCATTAGATTTTGGTGGCGATCAGAAGCAGATGCAGAAATTTTTACTGGATCTTATATTGGCTAATGCAGTTTCTAGAGTCAAAATGGAAGCATATTTTTAGGCGGAGGCTTGAACTTCCCGAATGCTTTCCTTTTTATTCTACAGCCCTCCAAGCAATATCTCTGTGGTTGTATAGTCGCTTGTAAGTTGTAACTCGCCAGTATAATACTGAAGCTTCATATTTAGTGTACAGTATGTCAACGACAAGTATAGGCCTAATTTGCGACGCCGCTGACTTTGCAAAGCCTGGTTTACTTGGAGTAACCTTGAACTTTGACCTTATTTATAACTGATGAAAGGTAGTCTTTAAATGACGAACTACAAACTTAGTGGGTAAGTCGTATACGAAAACTGGTTCGTCTCTCATTATCTTTAGTGCATGTTGCACTGGGAAGATATGACACCTTCGACTTTCTACCTCGAGTTGACAAATAAATATTTTTTTCTCAAGCTAGGCCTACACTGTTGTAATCTGATAAGTAACTGCATATGTACATGAACTGTTTTCCTGCAAATTTGTGTACTTAACCTGTTTGACAGTTCTTAGATGCTCCATACTGCAATTTTCTACTTAAGTTATAATATATGCATAGGACTTGACACTTTGATATATACGCAATTATTATTACACGGCATTTCAGTAACAACAATTAATCACTGCAGATGTCTTTCTATAATTCAATTTACAGCAATGCAGTTGTAGCAGCTTATATTTTGTGACAACAGCGACAAAGCGAAGCTAGTCTTCAACAATAAGTAAATAATTAACAATAGTTTAATTGACAAGTTTCTGTTTGTTCCGTCCTACTTGCAGCCTATATAATGCTGCAGCAGAAATTCATTTCAAATGTAGCATTAAGTGCAAAAATAACGACAGTCAAGCTTAAAACGATTACAACGAAAGCTGAGCAGCGTTTACTCCGACAAAATGCAGAAATGCAGGCGAATATAGCATCTATAATTTATGTACATTATACTACGACCAACTTGGCACAGAACAACTGAATATTGTGGACGCTTCTTTTTCAGTCGACCTGTGGATTATTCCGAAACAGATACTCCGCCTACAAAGACAACAGTGCACAGCATTATGAACTGACCACACCGCGTTAGACATGCCCATACGCTAACATGCAATGTATAACAGGATCACAGATAAGCCTACGTAATATCAATACTTAGTTAGAATTTTACAGACCCAATTATTACTGCGTTTGTAAAATATCTAGGCCTACATATTTTATTCACCAGCAGTGCTGTCTCTTACACAATACAATAAAAATTTGCACTTAAAAACTGAGAAACAGACTGTCAGTTTAATCCAGTGCATAAACGAAAAAGAACTGAAATGATATAAATGGAAATGAAATGAGAGAAATTGAAATCAAAGTACAGTTATAACGTAAAACATTTTAAAAAATCAAGAAACTGTTTGAGAAGAAAAAAACAAAAAGGAAAAAATAATGATAACTCAGTGGATGTTTTTAACCTGTAATCACAAAACAATTACTGAGCCACATTGAATTCTCGTGGGAATGTACGTCATATCGCATCTTTAAAAAAAACTACTCGGCCTGAGTGACTTACGTGCATTTGTTCATTTCAACTAGGCTATGCTTCGTTTATATACTTGCTGTATCATTTCACACTGCACACTGTATGCATGAGCATGTGTAGAATATAGAACGTATATACAGGGTGGTCCAAAAAACGGCACAAAGTTAATGACACCATAATTTTGCAACCGTACGTCATAGAGTCATGTGGTTTTCAGCAAAATGTTCCAAAAGAAATTCTTTACGTGACGAAAGTAGTATTTGAATACAACAGTTAAATATTCTTTGTTATTGTCGCTGACAATTGAACTATGCAGAAACAGTATTACCCTCGACACCGCAGTCAACAAAAACGAGTCACTTCTATTTTTCCAACAGCTCCGTGAAACATTGGCCGATTTTAATAATTTTTGGCACGCGACATTAACAAGAAACTTGACGCAAATGTCTGTAGTTTTGGCTACCTCGCCCTAAGGTTGTCACTACACTACCTTGTGAAATGCACAAGTCATAGTTTGACCATTGACAACAATGAATTCATACTGGGTAGTGCATGCATCAGCTCAGAAAATTACTGAGACCACAAAATCATTGAAAATCTGTTGCTTCGTCTTTATTTTAAAATTGTAAGTCGACAAACTGAAATGATACATCAACAGCGAGTGGGACGCTTGAGTCATGCAGTTACTGAACGCGCTGTTGGCAAATGGTGTCAACGTCTCCCGCTTGCGTTTGTGCTGCAGGAGGACATTTTGAGCACATGCTGAAATGAAGATGATGTGATGTGACACGTGTGACTCTTTGAGTGATAATAATTGCCAACTGCGTTTGTCGCTATTCAGTTAACAATTTCTGAGCTGATGCATACGCTACCCAGTAGGAATTTCTTCTTGTCAATGGTCAAACTGCGACTTCTGCATTTCACACGGTAGTGTAGCGACAACGTTAAGGTGAGGTGGCCAAAACTACAGAGCTTTGCGTCCAGTTTCTACTTAATGTCGCACGCCAAAAATTATTGAAATCGGCCAATGTTTCGTGGAGCTATTGAAAAAAATACTAGTGGCATGTTTTTATGGACCAAGGTACGTTGAAGGTAATACCCCTTTTCAATAGTTCACTTGCCAACGGCAAAAACAAAGAATATTTAACTGTTGTATTTAAACACTGACCTTAGTCATGTAAAGAATTTCTTTCAGAACATTTTGCTGAAAACCGCATGACTCTGTGATGTACGGTTGCAAAATTATGGTGCCACAAACTTTGTGCCGTTTTTTGGACCACCCTGTACATGCATTGCCAGTGACACAAAACTGGAAAAAAGCGAAGAAAGAAAAGATGGGCGAGCGGAGAAAGAGGGGAAGAAGGTACGTAATTGAGTTGTGAGATAGGAAAAGTCAGCGCTGGCTATGCTAGAAAGTGGACAGGGCGTGGGGCGGTGCGGCAGAGACTGACCAGGAAGTCGATGGGGTCGTCAGGACGCACGCTGACGCAGTCTCTCAGTCCGCGCGTCAACGTCGGCATCACGTGCTTCATCAGGTAATTACGCAGAGGCACCGACTGAGCCTCCAGCTGTTCACGTTCCTCGCGACGGACCTCCTCCAGCCGCCGACTCTATATGTACACATCACACACGCCTAGGTCAACTCAGCCTGGCCAGCCTTCCATGCGCAGGCGCAACGAGTACCAGTGATAGCTGCGACGTAAACAGGCACACCGCGGGATGCACTAGCTTCGTATCCGTGGTCTCAAAGTGTGAACTGGTGTCTGGCTGAGGGCTAAGGAAACGGAGATTAGCGCTGCCCTAAGGACCTTATGGTTTGGGAAGGACTTTACGTTTTTTATACGCACACTGCAAAGGTAAAATTTTGCCGCCTACACAGCTCTAAGTAGATAGGGTCTGAAAGACACAAACATAATAACAGAGTAGTAGAAAGTCATCAGTCGTCAGACGCACCCATTCATTATGGCGCTGTTTACGCTGTTCAGCCTCTTCTTCTTCCTGTCTTTCCACCTCCGCCTGTTCTAGGGCTTCTTTTTTCATCTTCGCTTCCATCTCCTGCTGCTTTATTTCCTCCAGCTCTTCCGGCGTCGCACCTATACATATGTTTATGCCACCAACCACCTACGTCTACAGCGTCTGCCAGCAAGAAAAACCCGAACGAAGAAAATAATCGGTAATTTTGGCAAGTGAAGACAAACTCGAATAGGCAGGCAAAAGTACTCAAACAGCAGTCCTATAAGCAAGTAAGCTAAATAAATAAATGTAAAGTTAGTCTAGAATCCTGAACAATGTATCCATTCTAGAAGTGCAGCCCAAGCTGCGAGCGAGCAAGTACCTTGGTGCACACTAAGTCTTAGTTGTTCAAACGCGCCCTACGCCGTATTAAAAGCCTTAACACAGACGGATCAAACCGTAATTGCACGGCGCACCAAGCATCTTGATAACTGCTTCTACCGTATCTCGCATTCTGAGTGACGTATCAGTTGTGATATCTGTGCAACACACAGAGAGCCAATAATAATGACTTAACGAATAGATAAATAACCAATCTGAACAGCAAGCTGAGTATGCTTTCAAGTCATGCTATTTTCATTTAACATTTCTCATACTTAATTACCAGTATATTTGTATATGAAAATCTCGAGAAATTAAAAATACAGCCCTAAAAATTTAGCAGAAATCCTGATAGACACGCGTGATGTAACGTTGGATACAAAGGAAATTCAAAAATAGTTAGCTTTCAGCAGTTTGAAATTTAAATTGATCGGTGCATACCTCCATATTGTATGTAAACTAACTGTAAGTGCACCATTTTAAATAACATTTTTTTCAGAAAGATATCTGGTTAAACCTGTCATAATAAAACGACAGAAGCTTCACAGTAAAACGGGTTTCAGACCACAAACTCGAATCTGTAAATTTAAATTTTAAAGTATTCTGCATATCTGATAATGAACGACAAAGCTGAATTTTCAGCAATCCAACGGTCCAACCTTAACTGCAAAACTTAATCACTGGAACTGAAAAAGCAGCAGATGAACGAAAAGGAAACTAATACGAGAAACGTAAAAGTGACTTAAGACAGATAGCAGCTGACTGACCGATATGTTGTGGGTGCAGCTCGAGTTCGTCAAAGTAGTTTAGGACGGTGTCTTCGTCAGTGTTGACGGCGCGGTACTCGGCCAGCCTGCGCCTCAGTCCGTCCTCGGTGTTGTGTGTTCCTACCACCAAGCTCTCAGGCAGATTCATTACGCGCTGACGCAGGAACTCGTCATTGGCGTCCAGACTGACGATCAGCTGTGGCATCATCAGCTTGTTATACTGAGGCACGTTCTCGTCTTCTCCTTCCTCCTCCGCACCCTCGTCAGCTGTAACAAAACGTCATACACGCAAAACAATAATTAACTGGCGCGCGCTTGCGCTATAAGCAATTCTATTTTCTGCTCAGATGTTCTTTCTGTCTGTCTGTCTGTTTGTCCGCTCTATTTATAGCTCTACGGACACGGCAATCAGAGTGCGCTTGGACGGAACGACCAACCGCCCCGCAACTGAGCCAAGCATCTTGCGGCTCACACGACGACGATGTATACATCGACGACTCAATATTTATTTATTGACTTTGGCGGTCAAACGACGTCAACGAGTGGAGCGTGTGGAGCGAAAAACCGTCGAGCAAACTCCACTTGCGTAGATCTATCGTACAGTTTATTTTTAGTCCGCCCAGAAGCATTAGTTTTCGGAACGGACTAATATGTTTTGCTGGCGTTTATTTTTTCGTTTTTTTTATTGCGAGATCTCCGTGCTCCGTCGGCCGAACGCCGCGAAATTTTGCACCGTGATCGAAAGTGTTTTTGATTTTATAATCCCGGTCCAAAATTTCGATGGGCCCTTCGAAAAAAAATTTAGAGGCCAAAACATGCAAAATTTAGCGCGATTTCGGACGACTTCAAACTTCGGTGGCGAATATATCCGGAACGGATGAAAATATTCCTCCCGCGTTCGCCGAAAAAATTCCAATAAACTTTGGCCCAACAACTACAGATAGATAGTTTAAGAGTCTTACTCAACGACTGCTAGCGACCGACTGCTTGCGTAACGCTTCACGAACGCATACAAGGTCGAGGACCTGGCGAGGTTCTAGCCAGCCCAGCTATTTATCGCGGTCTATTTATACGACCGTACTTATTATAACAGGCCGCATTTTACGAATTTTGCCCGACCGTCCGTCGTTGTCTGTCGTAGTACTCAGATCAGTCATAAGGGCCTACAAAGCATGCACACACCGTCCGTCGCCCAAGTCCAACTTGCTTCGATTTATCGTGCAACATACGCAGTATAACAAAGTGTACAAAATCGAAGCAGTGGAGTTTGGTTCTTACTTTCTTTTTTAATTAATTTCAGTCGTGTCTAAGAGGCATACTAACTTGACGTTTAGCCTAATGGCGACGAAGTTTATCAGCTTCTGTCGATATCTGTGTTTCTAGTTAGGCCCTATACTTAGCCTATTCACTGTCGTTTTCGACGTGCTACAGTGTATAGCGTGTCTATGGGGCAGTTTTCGTTTTTCGTCCGTCCGTCGTCTGTCTGTCACGGATGTATTGTGGCTAAACGGTAAGTCGTAAGGGGTCGGCGATGGTACTATCGAATAGGGTGCTGGCGACTTCTTATAGGCTGTCAATAATAACCATGTCTCAATCTGCAGCGGTTTGGCCGCAATTTTTTTACGTTGAGCGTGGCGTCGCCAGTTCCTATAGCTATTAGCTTGTTTTCGACACTAGTAAATACCTAAGTAAGAAAACGTAAAAGGAGTCAATTTAACAGTAAAGCTCAAAAGTGCAGCGTGTTAAAGTAACAATATACAAGGAAAATGTTGACAATGACATGTCCTATGCAAAATAAAATTAGATCACAAATGCTGATCATCAGTCATTTTAAGCTGTTAAGAAATCACAAAATTTAATCAAATTTTTGTCAATTAAAGCTTAATAATTAATTACTTAATCGCTAATTTCCACATTCTTAGCTTATACTGTTAAAAAAATAATGCCGGTTTGTCTCAGATAAACTGGAAAGATAGTTCGAGGCCTGCTCTTGGCACTGCAGCCAAAGGCCTCCTTGTTTAATAGCTGCAGCTTACTTGCAAACAGATCTTTTGCTTGCTCCAGTGTCTTTGGGAATCCGTCAATGATGAAGCCCTGATTCTGACACGGCTTCGAAAGCAGTTTTTCGCGGAAGAACTTAATAACGAGCGGATCGTCGAGACGTCCGTTGTTCTGCTCCTGGGTCTCTTTGATCGTCTCCAACAGCTCCTCATACTCACCACTCAAATCTTCCTCCTCCTGCTCCTCTTCTTCTTCTTCTTCTTCCTCCTCCTCCTCCCCTTCCTCGTCATCAGCAGCCACTTTCTCAGTCTCTCTCTTTTCCTTTGCTTCCTGCTCCAGCTCCGCCTTGGCACGATCCTCCAGATACTTTTGCTGTTCACCAGCAAAAACAACACGTGTCAATAAATATGCAGCATTATCACTAAGATAATCACTGCCCGAATTGATGTTCATTCCATGCTGCTGCACGATGCTGCATGTCACTCAATAAGTGAGAAAAATTTACACAAAAATCCAGGTCCGGGGCATGGGAGCTCATCTCGGCTAGACTGACAGCTCTTTTAACAGCTAGCACCTTTAATCTACTTGGTCCTAGTATAGCAGGGTCTACTGTTACTTAAACTTGCCGTTTTTCTCTAGTGGTGGCTGCAACCATCGCCAGTACTAATTTTGCCAACCCACAGTAGAATGGCCAGGCTGAGTTAGACTGCATCAGTGGCATGCTCAAACACCAAGTTGATAGGCCTATATCAGCAAACGGTCAACATGAACCATCTTAGTACTAAGCTGGCTCGAATGCGTTAATGCGACCACTAGGCTAAACAACTTTAAACAGTAACCCATGAATGCAATTTACCCTCATAGCAATAGCATCATCGATGACGTTTTTGATCTTGATGTGATGAAGTTTGTAGTGAGCACACAACTGTTCAATGATGGTCGACTTGCCTGCAGCTGGCGGTCCAGTTATCAGTACACGGAGTGGCTGCACTCAAGTGACAACATAGCCTACTGATGTGGAACTGCAAGACATTGCAAAAGCGTAAAAACGATCATCATTTTTATAATATCAACTTTTAACGCAGAAGAAAAAACACCACCCACTTCAGCTAAAAAGCCTCTCCAAGGAAGCACAGTGGATAGCAAACAGGTTTTGTACCAAACTAAAAGTTGTTTAGTAAGATGTTACTCCAACACTGACCAATCTTTACTGCTGTCAATCAGACACTACAGGCACGGTTGTACATGGTTTTATGATATAAGACATTGTAGTATAAAACACCGAAAAGGTCACTTAGAGGTTACATGCTGAAATTCTGCATTTTGATAGCCACTGTAGATGATGACAATAAAAAACTAAAATATAAAACAACTTATGACAACTATATAAACTGATATAAAAAAAACTACCAGCAATCCTCGAGTTTCTTTGAAGTCCTTGACGACTGCTGCCATATTTTCAACAATTCCGTTTTCGGAAATCCACTTGATGTTCATGCTTTCCTTGACGCACGTGGAATCCATTCGCAAATTGACCAGCAGCATGTCAAAGTGATCTTGCTGCATACAGTTACGATACAATGATAGCTGGTGACAAACCGCTTTAGTCATAACAGGAAAGAAAAATGTCCCTAACATGTATGAGTATTAATTTTACATACAGTGGTTAAAGTATGGGAAGACGTGTGGGAACGCAGTTCCCCCACCTCTAGTTTTTAGTCCAAAGCGTTTCCCTACCTTAAGTTCCCAAAAGATCCAGCAAGGGGCCCAAAACCACCAAAGGGGGCCCGAAGCCAAACTAGCATCCGCACCTCTGTATTTATTCTTTAACCACTTATTACAAAGACACATTCGTGCACACAAAACTGCAACAGTCCGCTTCAATGACGCACAAAAGGCATAATAAAGGTAAGGAACTAAAAACTGAACAAATTTATAACAAAACTGTCCAAACATTTCACCTCTGCTGGATTATCTCTAGCACAGGTGTCTGGTTAAGCAAATACTGAATGTTTGTAAAAAATACGGGCTGCATCTGTTACAAAAATGTAGACTTTTCTGTAGATTAATAAAAACGAACAAGAAATATTATTAGATTGTGACCAATCTAATGTGCTCCTCACACGCATCATTTTCTTTTGTATTCTTTTAAGAGCTTTTTCGTTCCTTTCAGCTTATATTACAAACACGGTGTATAATTGAAACCTGTTTAATATTAAACTAATAGTGACTGGCGTTAAGTTCGTTATTGGAAATTGTCTCCCTGAAGTTCATACAATATTGCCCGATTTTAGGAACTAAGAGGAAAATTTCCAACAATGGTCAATGACAATAGTTGCCATTTGTCTTGTTATATCTCAACGCATGCGTCTATCTGGCATTGTTATGGAGATATGGCACCTCAAAGATATCCGGGGTCCGACTTCCTATGGGTGGTCCTTAGTGACCATGTGTCTATCTGGCACCATTACGTAGATATGGCCGTTTGAAGTTCTTCCAGGAAGACTCTTTCTGGAACAGAGGTCGGTCGTCGGTCGGTCCTCAATATTACACTGATCTCATATACACCTCTTCGCTATGTTAGGAACGTAGCACGTGAAGAGTAAACATGCAGTTGAAAGTTTACATACCCTTAAGCTTCTGTCGAGTAGTGCATCAGTTGTAGGAATATGTGTGATATTTCCTGTTGTAAGCGCCTTGCTAACTGCCTAGAGAAGTTTACACAGTAAACACAAATTGCAAAATTTATATGTAAAAAAGATGGTGTTATAGCTTTTGAGGGAAGCCCATTCCAGAGCTACAAAGCGTCACCCGCCGTATGGGATCACACAGTGTTACCTGCCACCTGACACGGGTGAACGTACCCTGCCTTAACCCCAGCCAGATAGGCCGGTACTCGATTTACCTACTCTGGAAGGATGAAAGGCTGAGTTGACCTAGGTGGCTGGTTACATACCGAGAAGGTTTACCTGCTCGCAGGTGGTCACCCATCGCAGTACTAACCCTGCCCGGCATAGAGTAACTTTGTTGATCGGATGAAACACGTTACCGCTACCCAAGCCACCAGCCAATGTAATTTACATGCAAATGAAATAAACTAGCAGTAGAGCATATGCAAAAACGCAAGTACTGTATACAAATACAATAAACAGTACAGCTCATAAACTCTATTAGTACCTCACTTAGTCACGCAATTCCCTTTGCTTGTCAAATGGCATAACTTATGATCTTACGCAATTTTAAAGTGTCGTTTGAACTAATCACTAATCACTAAGCCTATCACTTCTGGCTTAAAAGGCATTTCACGCTTGAAGTGCTTAATAACACTCGGTAATGTTCTTTTCAATAAATACTGAATGTTTCAAGCAGATAAAATTCTACCATGTGTCAATTACCAAGCACGGAAACTAGCACAATATCAATATCGGTCAGCGATTATAATACATCATATATTATATATCGTTACTCAAAAGTTTTTCTGGACATTATTACCTTTACAATGCTGCGCAGTTTAGTCTTGGAATCATCAACAGCAATAATATAGTGCACTTTGGGTCGACTGTCAGCGATATTCTGCAGCATGCTAAAAACATCTAAATTAGTTAAATATCAGTGATATCACTGATCATGACTAATGCAGTTATGTGTTGTAACCAATAACCGACACTTATTTAATTGATAACAAATTATTCTACAGCCAGTATACTACTACTTGCAATTTTTAGCTGACCGTACTTAAGTAATGGCTAAGCAAATAGTATCAGTGTTGTCCTTTGTCTGTTCGTCCATCTGTCCGTCTATCACGGATGTATTGTGGCTAAGCATTACGTCGTAGGGGAAAACTTTTCACACGACTATTTAGCCATGTACCTTCAACATGGGTACGCAAATTTTCATCAATCTAGTGCACGGGGGACCTTTCTAAATTAGGGGTTGAATAGAGGGGATAGAAAATTCAATGAAAAACTGGCCATATCTCGGAAATGGTGAGAGATGTAACCAAGGTTACTATTAATCACTAATAGGAAGTGGCATATGCCCTTTCAGATTACATGAAAATCATTGACCACAAATGACTTTGAAGGGTCATAACGCACTACAGTATGCCAATCGTGCAGTATTGTGGTTAAATGGTAAGTCGTAGGTGGTCAGCGATAGTGCTAACAGATAGGGAGCTGGCAAATCCCTATAGGCTTGTCAATAGTAACCATGTCTCCATCTGCAGCAATTTGGCAATTTCAATAAAATTGTTCAAGCTATAAATAGTCGTATCTCTAAAATGGTGAGAAATGGGGCCTAGGTTGCTATTGATCACTAATAGGAAGGGGCATATTGGCTTTCAAATGACTTGAAAATCATTGACTTTTGGATGACCTTGAAGGTCAGCACTGCAACAGAAACTGTATAGGCTGTAGCATGTCTTCCCTAGCAAGGCATTTTTATTATGAGAAAAAATTGTGAAACCAGCATCTGATATTTCTGCTGGTTATTTACTACTGTTGCTGTTTATAATGCCTGGTGAGATAACCAAGTGTCATCGTGTGCGATGTGTGTTATACTACGATTAATTGTAGCTTTCGAAAGCAGCAGCCTGTTAACATAGCATGGATAAAGCTGTGTCATCTCCGAGAAATCGCAGTCTTTCCATGATAGGAAGTCGGATGTTGGGCTTCGAATGTAGGCAGTACGGTCAGCTTTTCCCAGCAACAGCTGGACTTCTTGTTATTTAATCATCCAATTTTCATGGAGTTAATTCAAGTTACGCCAGAACCTCCAAAGTAAGTTTTATGAAGAGCAGAAATTGCTGAAGTAGATGCAGATGTCTATGTGCAACTTAAAATAAAATTGCTCTATACACTTCATACAGCTGATTCTGTAAACACACAGAAACTGGCAAGTTCAACTTACGCAGCCAAATCCTGAATGTGAATCGTTGGAACAATGTTGCGACCTTTACCGTAGCAAACCAGTTCAGGCTCATTGTGCCATGCTGCCTGTTAATCTCAGCAATAAAAAACAACACAAATCTACACAGAAATTTAAAAAATTGACTTTACTGTTAAGCATGGATGAAAATAATAATTGTGAGACTAAAATAATAATGGTAAAGTAATAATTATTAATGATTACAGTAAAATGACTCAAAACATTGACAACAGCATTACGTTTACAAACTACATTATCTGAATTGCAAAAATTGCTGTGAGTTTGTCATTTATCAGGTTACATTTCACGACTTATATTAATACATACTGATAAAATCAGAAAAATGTACGATATAAGAATTACGTGGCAAAATCTTGCAATATTGACTTATCATGCAATAGAATGATCAAAATGACAAAATGATATCCAACCATAAGTAAAACATTAAATATTCTAAGTAAAATGAAAAATTACACAAGTCGTAGTGCAACGTGCCTTAAAGAGGTAATGAAAAATATTTTCACCAGCACCATATGTCATGCCAGATGCAACTACATATGTAGCCAGCCTTGATTTACTCTGCACATTCAGAAGCCGTCTAAGCAGATCTCAGCAATAATGCCAATATGTAACACACAACAGCAACTACTACTAATGTCATTTTCTTAGCCCACCACTAGCACAAAACCAGTAGGCAGAAAAACCACGAGAAGCACCGACACTTGTCAACCATTAGGAGGAATTTTTTTTTAAATTTCGACTTTCACATCTCTGACATCTTCAACTGATCTTTATGAAACTCAAAAAAACAACCTAAATGCAAAATTTAGCTAACGTTAGAGAACTGGTATGCGCAAAAACTGCTACATAAATTAAACACTAATCCACAATGAAACAGTGACAGCAACTTACCGTTTTGCCATATTTGATCACCATCTTCTCGGCACTAATGTGCTCCTTAAAATTTGGATGTGGTTTACGCCGCCGATAATCATCTTCTGTAAACGGAATTTCTGGATCTTCCTGTTAAGTAAAAATGTCAAAAAGTGACTGCTGCACTGCGTTACAAGTAAGCTTCATCCACAACCCAAAATATAAGACACATTTGCCCCCGATTAAGTAGTTGTGGCAGTATGCATTGAGTTCAATCATGTTTAACAGCAAAAAATAAAAACAAAAGTAAACTTCATTTAATTCATTTATGAAACTTAAGTCATTCATATAATTCCAAGGTGAGTGATTACTAAAAATTACTGACAGTGATCAATAAAAATGACTGATTAATTTATCATCAGTTATGAAGCACACATTTAACAAAAATAATTTCAACAAAAGCAGTTTTAAAATAATATTGTTACTGCTTTAAATAATAATGACCACTGTTCATAAAATGTGTGGAAACACTGTACCATACGTATAATAAAACTACAGAAGTAGATGTAAATAAATTGTGTATCAACAATTTACAAATATCTCCAAAAGTCTGCAAGTAATTTAGACTAAAATACTATAAAATGTCTGACCGGATCAAGAGGTTTGCTGCGAGCCCACGTTAACACTGTTGACACCAGAATAAATGTCCGAGGCTTGCTTTTGTCGAATGATTCAAGATTAGAATGCAGCTCTAGCAAAATATCATTAATAGCAAAAAAATAATAAAACTGCAGTTCTTAACTTGGTTCACTGCTAAAAGTACTTACTATGACAGTTTTAAAATGACCCAAAAATATATAAAAGACGAAAATAACATAAATTACAATCACTTAAATCTCTGTATTTTGTATCTGCAATACTGTCAATTCCTGAGATTTTTAAAAATATCATTGCTACATGATGTATTATTGTTTAAATTAAAACAGCATGGTATTTATTATTTTACCAAAATGATAGCAAATGTCTCCAGCATCAGTCACAATCAGAACTATAAATTTAGCTATAAAGCTACATGTATCTAATGCATACTAAACTAATTCAACAATATTCACTTGAAAATACTTAGTATGTAACAATAAATTTGAGCTAATGCTCACGAGACGGGCGAAAGCCTATAGCAGTTCCAGTTCAGTAGTTTAGCTGAAAATTTCGGTGTTCATGCTAAGTTAATATACAAATATCAAATTCTCTATCTGGATGAACGGATCGCATAACGATAGTTCTGTCGAGGCGCCCCCTTGTGAATGATATAGATTTGTGTTGCAGCCCAAAATCGCCCAAAAAATCCATAAAACCCCTATTTTGGCGTTCAAGGTCATCCAAGGTCATTGAATTCAATGGCAATTGAAAGCCAATGTACGACTTCCTATTAATGATTAACAGTAACCTAGGCCCTATCTCGCACCGTTACTGAGATACAGCGACTTATTGGCCAAAAATTGCAAATTTTGCCCACCCCCCTTTTCATTTAGCGCCCTAGTTCAGGATGACCCCCTTCGAATTTATAGAAAAGCTTTACGGTTCCTGAAACTAGAGTTTTCCAGACAGTCGACAGTGAAGATTTGGTGATCCCATCTGACTGATCCACCCGTGTGATGGACAGACAGATGGACAAACAGACAGAATTGCAATGGCTAAGATGCGCTAAAAGCAGTAGCTGCTTTCACGCATAAAAACTTAAAGCTTTAGCCAAAAAAAATCATGTCACAGTAATAACAATTTAACAAATAATGATTGCATACGTGAAACAACCCAGGTAGCTTCTTCTACTTGATCTGCATGTTCAGTGATGTTATATATAACTACATTACAGTTAGCCAGCTGTGCATACAATTCATCCCTGTTTGCAAACTAAACACAAAATGACAGAACAAAATATTAGTATGTAAATGATCACATCACACAGTATTAAAATACAACTCGTGTGCAAATTTAATGTGGCTTTACATATAATGTTGCTCATTCCACTAAAGTGATAACAGAACCACACTGATATAGATGCACACAGACATGCAACAGCATAAGATCAGTTATCAGTTGTTATATCAAATAACATTATCAAGAAATATTTTATTAGTTTAAGCATTAATACACCAATACAAACATAGGCCTATTAAGCATGTACTCATTATGCACCTTAACTATCTCTTTCACAAAGTCTGGTTTTGGGCTTGCGGGATCGCTGAGAGTTCCAATAACTTCATAAGCACCAGCTTTGCTTTCATCCGGTTCTTTTTCTTCATCATTGTCCTCCGCAACCTCTTCCTCCTCATCTTCGGCTGGCTGCAGTGTTGCTCCAACAACACATTGGGAAAGGTACTGTGAAAGCAGCACCACAATCAAACAGCAGTAATTCATCAAAATGCACAAAAGTAAGTTATAAGTTTTTTTGGCCAAAATATCACAATTAAATGACACCATTGGACTAATCAAAAACTGTGAGTTGGCTCAATGAATACTCTCAGGTTGAAACGATGCTAACAATGATGGCTTATGACTGTTTACGAAATTTGTTGATCAAAGCCACCAATGACTATGCTTACAGCACAGCACTGCAGACAATGACACACAATGGCACTGTGCCAGAGGGTGAATGGCAAGAGAGACAACTGTTTTCCTAAATTTTGGGCTGTCAGAAGTTGTTAGAAAAATTTGAAGCTAGAAAACACCCATTTTAAAAAAAATTTTAGCTTCAAAAATAAAATTTTGAACATTCATAACCTCATATGTTGGGAATCTGCATTCTACAGCCATCTGTCAGAAAATGAAACTTCTGCCCGACTACTTTTTAGGGGAAATGGACATCCCCCTGGGCCTGTAACCGTGGACGTTTCCGTCAAAAATTTCCCTGCCTGAACATTTCTTTCTTGCTTTTCGAGTGCCTAGGACAAACCCCCTAGGCCAGTAACTACATATTATCAGAATCAGTGCCAAGTCTAAACAGAAATTCCTTGCAATGCCAAAAGCGACTTTGCTTTTGAAGTCTCATGGCTATTGAGTATTTTTCAAACACAATGAGTTTTAGTAGGCGTGACAATTAGGGACGTAGGCCTACATGTCCACAAAATGATTGAACTCAATTTTATCTAAATTAAACCAGGAAAGTATAAGTAGTTAACGCACATCTATTTTTGTGTACATAAAGAAGCAAAATTCGATAGATTGCAGACACGCTCCTTGCTGTGGCAAACACACTGCATTTAAAGTGGTATTTTGATGTCACCATCCGTAGTTGATTTTGGAGAAGTTGAGACTGGAGACTTTTTGAGACTTGTGTTTTGTTTGATGTATTATTTAGACCTACTGATACTCACTATGCTGACACTGACAGTGCCGATAGCTAACGTACGCTATCCTCATGTAACAGTATAAGGAAAAAGGTAAACGTCTAGGTATTGGAAAAAAAAGGGGGAAACGTTCGAGGGAACATGTCTGGGGGAATGTCCTACACCCCTTTTAACACAGAAGACGCCCCTGGCAGCATGGTATATGGCAGTATATAAGCCTAGTGCGTATAGGGCGTCTACAATTACTACATCGGTAGAGACGTCAGTCAGGCCTACCAGGCACGCCGCACACCAACGGCAACAGCGGCCAACAGAGAAACTACACTACTGGGCGATGATGTGTCAATGTACCGATGTGCGTCAATGTAGTGTTTGTACTCACCGGTGCGTATACTGTCCTGATAGAGAGTGCAAATGGTGAAATTTAGGTTGTTCTTCCACTTCGAAAGCAATGCTAATACTGAAACTGAATTCATTAAGGTCAGTGCTAGGGGTAGATCGGCGATCTCGCACTAGTGAGCAGAAAATTACTAGTGGTAGATCGCCACTCTATCTAATTACATGTATCACATTATTAATGTAAAAGTGCAGCCATATTTCTTCACTGCATTACCAGGACTGTGGTTGGGACTGAAATATCAGTCACTTTGTTATCATGGGGTAGAGTGGAGTTTACTGGGCGCCATAGGAATACATTGCGCCTATTATTTCACATATATACCGTATAACTACCAATAGGGTTAGGGTTAGGATTAGGGTTTAGGGTTAGGGTTAGGTGTAGGGTCAAGGTTAGGTGTAGCCTAGGGTTAGAGTTAGGGTTTAGAATTAGGGTTAGGTGTATTCTTATGGCGCCCAGTAAACTCCACTCGTCCCGTTATCATGACCAAATTAATTCAAAAACAATATATTTTTAAGTCTGTGTTACAAAGAAACAGATATGGCTTGAGATGGACTCTGATATAATACTGAATAAGCTTGATTTAAATGCGTGACAGTGTCGTGGCATGGTCCTATGACTACCAGGAACATAAGTTCCAGCGTGTACCTAATAATGTGCCTACCCGATCTACCTCTAGCAATGTTCCAGTGCTAACAGCAAGATCGCCGACCTACCGCTAGAATTATTGATTCATTAAACGTAGTAAACAAACTAAGCACTGCACACACCTTTGCAAAAATTTTTCCTTGATACGAATCAACGTAGTTCAGAAAAATGCATTTAGTTTGTGGCGTTTTGTCGTGATCGTCTTCGGCGCTGGTCATCTTTTACAGATGAAAAAAATGTAAAGCCTTCAATTCAAAACTTGTCTGTTTACATCGTAACTAAGGCGAAAAGTCGTTGCTAAGGAAATAAATGTCGACAGACGTGAATGAATAAGCAAGTTCCAAAGTTCCGTCATTATTTTACTTATTTAACGGAACTGCTTGTTTTTACGTGTCGTTGTAGTTTCATAAAAATAATTATTGTAATTCTTTTCGATACGGTATGGAAGGAAATGCACACGGCAGTACGACTATGGATGTCGGTGATTCTCGTAAAAGGCCTCTGGATAGAGATTCCGATGATTTAACAACGAAACGCTCTAACTCCGGCACAGGTGAGCGATATTAAGGGCGCGATGTCAGTACGGAAATGCACGGTCTCGAATCTTCTAGTTTATTATGCTGTTCATTAAACTTATTTAAATTACTTGTTTTTAATTAAATAGTTTTAATAGATTGACGTCAGTAGTAGTTTGTACAATTGTAATTTATTTGTTGTATTTTTTTAATAATGAAGGTGAAGTGATGCTGAAACAGCTGATTCCGTCACACCTTGCCGGTGTAATACTCGGTAAAGGTGGTGAAACAATTGTCAGCATACAGTCGACAACTGGTTCATTAATAAAAATGTCAAAAGGAAGTGAATATTATCCAGGTATTATCTTGTTTGTCTGCTTTTTATTTCGAAATTGGATTTTAAGTCCACCGGTTGCCCATGTACTGCTGCGACGGGAAGTGGATCAGAGATAGTAACCTTTAGTTTTATTTTCACAAATCGGTGATCCTAATTAAAGCAATTAAGTTTACCGATCGATGATAGTAGCCATGTGAACTAAGATCACTGATAGGGCGACAAAGCGATATCTGCTTATTAGTTCGGCCATGAATGATAGTTTCCGCTCAGTTTTTGGAGCGGACTTATATTTTGCTAGCATTTACTTTCTTTTTTTCGGTTGCGAGATCTCTGCACTTTGTCGGCGATCGCCGCAAAAATTTTGCACCATGACGGGAAGTATGTTTGATTTAATAATTCCTGTTTAAAATTTCACAGGGGGCTCCCCAAGAATCAGAAATGTGACGTGAAAGTTTTGTGTAAATATGAACTATTAATATTGCGTAATTATGTCCAGAAATTTCTTGAAGTCTGCCTTACTTTTGATAATCTTTATTTGACAGTAGACAATAGGAGGCGAGAGGTAGAACAAGACAGAATAGTTCAATAAATTCAGAAGTCTAAGACAGAACAAATGAAAAGCATGCCAGTGAAATGATATAAATTTACTTACTTACTTTGACTAACCACAAACAGCAACGACACTAGCAAAGAAAGCAGGGCTTTTTGTTTGAGGCGATCGATTGGTCGATCACCTAAATCTATCGCCTAAACACCCGCCAGGTGATCGAATCGATCACCTACTCGCTGGCCATGTTGGTGATTGCTTTTTGGCGCTTAGGGGAGGGGACCTATGATCTTAGCATTTACACACAACCATGGCATTATAATGTTCCTTGTCAAAATCAATCACCTATCGATCACCTACCCTGTGCGGCAGGATCGATTTTTCAGTCACCCCTTATTTTCAAATGGCAAGGTCTGAAAGAATGTGTGGCTGATTGCTGGTCATTTATTTTCACAGATAGTGATTTTGGCATTGCAAGGTAGCTTCACCAATCAGTGATTTTAACCTTATTGCTCTTTTTGCCCAATTTCCACGTATTGGTGATTTTGGCATAAAAGGTTTCTTGCTTATTTTCACCAATCGGTGATCGTAACGGGCCCTGCTGCGATGGGCCGCTGGTCACTGAAGGGTTCAGCTCCCATGGTCGATGCCTGTGTGACGCGGTCTGGACCCAGCGCCAAGTCACTCAGACTGGCAGTGATGTGCATCATTATGCATTTGAACCGAAGGCCGAAGGTCTGTAAGACCTAAAACGTTGCTGGTTAGGATAATTCCAGGAATAACTAAAGGATACAGAACAGAATTTCCTCTGAAACATTAGTCATTGTTTACACTGAACAAAGTATATTATGTAGGGCTGTGGAAATTACTGATTAAATCATTCATTATTGTTAACAAAATTAATTATTTATTTTTTAGTCGATTAAAATTTGATGACAATATTGGACTTGTTAAGATCACTAACATCATTGATATGCATGTTACCAGTCAACTGTAAATGACAGTAAACAAGAACGGTGGACACTTAGTTTCCATTAGACGTGTATGGTACCATACTCGTATATAGTATTATCAGTCTGCACTTTAGGCTTTGGCTGCTACACAGTTTGTGCACTGCATCACCATCATCACTTTTTCTTTAGTTTGCGAATGATAACGGCAACCAGCAATTGAATTTTGCGGTTTTCATCATTTTCTGGTTGACTGCAAGAATGATTTCATAAATTTTGATTAATTTTAGGAGATAAAATCTGTTAAAAGATTCATTGGTACTACTAGCCCTAGTATTATATCATTTTGTATTTTTGTTAAGTTATGTTCAGCAGCGTTGTTCATGTTGACAGAGATAAACTTGTACGAGTTGTTACTTGTGCAGGTACAACAGATCGGGTGTGCTCAATATCTGGACCCGCATCTTGTGTTCGCAAGGCACATGATGTCGTCTGGGAGAAGATTCGATGTCGTGTAGATACATCAAAGATTGGCATCGAAGAACTGCAGGTAGTGGCTATAGTAGTTTGAGTGCTTGGATAGTGTTAGTGTTATGTATGTTAACCGTTAATGAGTGCATGTTGCCGTTTGTAATGTGGATTAACATCGAGTTTTGGTTATCCTTGGGATCTCTGCGTTTGAAAGATTCCGTTAAGTTCATATGGTCCTTAATTTCTTTGATGAATCTGGTACATTGCTTAGTTCAGCTAGATTACCCTGTTAAACTAATTTTTAAATTCATTTGTTGATACCTGTTATAGTCTTTATGTACACGTGTTGTTTGCAGGTAAAAATTGTGGTCCCAAATGCAACGATTGGAATGATTATTGGCAAAGGTGGTTGCTACATAAAGCAGATAAAGGATGAGACTGGTGCCTATGTTCAGATTTCACAAAAGTCACCGGATGGAGTGCTTGTGGAGCGGGTTGTCACCATAGCAGGTTTAGTTACCGTACTTTTTTATGCTCTCTGTGTATGGACGCTGATTTATAGTGGAGAATTTTTCTTAAAATATACGGAACTTTTTGAGTCAAAATATGCAGGAAAATATGTGGAATTTGGCGAAATATGCGGGGCGTATGTGCAGCATATATGCTGCATATTCCGCATATATGCAGCATATTTTTCCGCATATTTCTGGCATGTGTAACTTCGAGTGATGAAGAATTATAATCCTAATCATTAATAGGCCTATTCTGCACAGTTTTGACATTTTCGACTTAATTTATCTAATGTCTAATTGTAAATGCCGGTATCAACAAAAAACATTTAACAGTCCTAATACCGCGTTGGACAAGATAAATGCTGGAAAATGTTATCGCATATGTGAAAATATGTGGCATATGTGCGAATATATGCAAATGACTGATCCTTTTTCTGACGGTCAACCGGTCAAAATGAATTGGCAGTCTTAACAATCTTATTGCAGCATAATTTTCGCATATGCGATTTTGATAATGCCATTATGTATGGAAAAATATGCGCTATGTAGCTTTTGGCAAAATATGCGATCGCATATTCGCATATAACCAGCATCTCTATCTGTGTTATGTAGTCATTTGATTGTAGAATTTACTTGCATCGTAGAGCCATATCAAGGTTGTTATGAAAATGTTGCATGAGCACTACACATTACTTTTGTTAAAAACTTTTTTGTAACAGCCAAAATGTAGTTAACTAATCGTTTATGTTGAGATGATGTCAATGTGAGATTAATTTGATCTGCCACTGAGTACTGCTGCGTGTTTCAGGTTCTGCGTCACAGATCAGCAAGGCCTTTGACATGGTGTTCAAAGTCATAGTCGATGATCCGCAGAGTGGTAGCTGTCCTTGCATCAGTTATTCTGAATTCAAAGGTCCTGTAGCAAATTCAAACCCTACTGGGTCGCCGTTTGCAGTTGGTGATGGAGGCGGTGGTGGCTTTGGCTATGCAGGTAGTGGTCCTGGTCCTCAGATGTATGGTGGAACCTACATGGCCGGCGGTCTTGTGGCTCCTAATTCTGTCGAAGCACTCAAGTTGACACTGAGAAACAGTGGATTTTCAGTCCAAGCCAGCGATGAAATCTCCGCTGCTATGTGTACACTGGCCAACTACGGCTTGTTGGGCCCCTCCGGGTTTGGATTTACAGGGTTTGGATTTGGTGCCGGACCAGGACAATGTGGTCTTACTTTGGACCTCCTCACAGGAATTCTCAATGGCCAGAGACCACCTCCTAACAATCCTGGTGGTGGAATGCCGAAGATGGATAGAAACACTGCTGGTCAGTTTCCAAATGGTCCAGACATGTTTCCACCTAGTAATGCCATGATGAACCAGAACTCATTTGGGCTTGGACCAGGAATGAGTGCTGGTTCATCGGGATCTTCCGCGAGTCAGACAAAGGAGTTGGAGATAGGTGAAAACATTGTTGGAGCAGTGCTTGGTCATGGCGGTCGAGCCATTGTTGAAATACAGCGCATGACTGCCACAACAATTCAGATATCAAAGAAGGGTGTTTTTGCTCCGGGAACAAGAAACCGAATTGCAACTATATCTGGGCCGGCAGCTGGAGTCGAGCGGGCCGTAATGCTTGTGCAGCAGTGCGTTCAACAGGAGGAAACCAAGCGCAGTCGCCAAGAGAAGATGTTGAAGTAGCAGCCTCAGCACGTGTGTGCTCATTCATGCTCAGCCACTCAGTGGTTTAATGTAAGTGCCGCATCATGTCATGTGGTTATGACTGTATTAGACCATTAACACTGCTGTGTAAATGCCTGGATTAATTATTGTTGTTGACATTCATTCCTGCTTTGATGGATTTGTCATCTTATCTGCTATTCTTGTTGTCTTCTTAAGAGTCACAAAGGCATCACTGTAATGTCATACTCACATAAGACCAGTTTTTTTTTGTACTATAGCACTTTTTTTTGGATTCTATATGACTTTTGCATTCTTAAATTTATTGCGAGATAAGTGAAGTTTTCTGAGATTCTTTTTCATTGCTTATTGTCATATAGAATAAACTACAGACCGATAATTTTTATTTCTACATTGTTATTTAGCTGTGCAATCTTTGTTTGCATCACAGTGACAGTGGAAGCCTGCAATTTTTGATTAATTGAATTACTGCTGATGGCAGTAAGTGCTGTTGATCTTTGCAAAATGCAAAGGCTATGAAATGAAAAGTCTAGGAGTGTTATTGAATATCACGTTGTACAGTATTCGTGCGTACAGTTTCATAACTTGTAATATGAACTGGTGGGTGGGTTGATGTGGTAAAGTGTTGGCTTCAATCAGTTACTCTACATGCTGGCCGAGTTAGTTTCTGGGCCCAGTTATCTGTATCTGTCTGTAGGCAGATTAACCTGCTCATTTGGTATGTCACCAGCCACTGGGTTAACTCAGCCTTCTACCCTCTCTAGGATGGTAAAATAAGTATCAGTTTTCTGGCTGAGTAGTAATAAATGGCGATGATTATTGGTTAGTGTAGGACTGCCAACAGGCGGATATGAGGTTCAGGCCGATTGGCCTGGTCCAAAGGTCGGCAGCCACCTGGCGCTCATGCTGCTCTGAACAAGTTAACCGGGTGAACTCTCGCAGTGGCAGTTCACTGCTACGATGACAGCATGATAAACATTGTCGCCACTGTTACTATTACTGTTGCCATTAACCAGCTATTGGGTTAACTCAGCCTTATTATGTCCTCTCTAAGATGGTAAAATAAGCATCAGTTTTTAGGCTGACTAGTAATCAGTGGCAATGGTGAATGTAGCAATATAGCTGCCAGTTTAGGCTCAAGTCGATTGGTTTCGTCAAAATGTCAGCTGCTGTCTGGCACTGTTCTGCACCGTGGTCCATAAAAACGTGCCACTTTTATTTTTTGAATAGCTTCCTTAGACGTTGGCTGATTTGAATAATTTTTGGCACGTGACATCAGGAAGGAACTTGACACAAATGACTTTAGTTTTGGCCACTTCACTTTAATTCTGTTCCTACACTACCTTGTGAAATGCAGAAGTCGTAGTTTGGCCGTTGACAACAATGAATTCATACTAGATAAGCGCATGCGTTGTCTCAGAAATGATTAACTGAAAAGCGACAAACGCGATTGGCAACTGTTTTACCTCAAAAAGTCACACGTGTCACATCACATCCTCTTTATTACAGCATGTGCTCAAAATGTCCTCCTCCAGCGCAATGCAAGTGGCAAACATTGACACCACTCGCAAACAGCAGGCTCTACAACCTCCATTTCACAAGGTAGCATAGGGACAGTATTAAAGTGAGATGGCCAAAACTACAGTCATTTGTGTCGAGTTTCTTTTTGATGTTGCACGCCAAAAGTTATTAAAATCAGCCCATGCTGCACCGAGCTATTCAAACAGTAAAAGTGGCATGTTTTTTATGGACCACGGTGTACATTCATCAAATGAACCAGGTGAACTCTCGCAATGACAGTTCCGTCATGACAGCAACTTAAACACTGTACTGGCTACTGAGCAGGTCTTGTGTGTTAGCAGCTGTTGTAACATTCACCTTGCTTGAAATTATTTGATAAGAATTCTGTTACGTTGAGAGTTTAGTTAATCACTTATTATTTCTTACTGTTATTTAGTAAAAGCTGCTGTAGCTTGTGACTGGACTAATTGCAGGCTGTGATATGAAGTACTGTCCGAATCTGTTTGACAGTATTAATAAATATGCACGTTACTGTCATAGTGTACTGGATATTATCTGGGGGGAGGGTTTGAAAGGCAAATGGCATGCAAGATAAATTTTTTGGCTCTAGTTACCCTAGGTTGACCTGAGTTAACGCAGAGTAATTCGAAAGTAGTTGTATCAGGCATAGTGCAACAGATGTGCTGCGTTATCTAAATTACTGCACATATTATACACCTGTCTTGATGTACTGTAAATGCTGTAAACTTGGAAACACTATATTCTTTCAATTAAATGCTCATGTTTTATTTTGTTTGCCATTATCAGACCTTATTTCCAACATTTAAATGATTGTAATCCCTGACTGCATACCATAATGGTTTCCGTGGAGGTGACCAGATTTATATGGCTATAATGGTGTCAGAGTCTTATTTGATTATGACCCTGGGATGGCTGCAGTAGTGAATTTTATTTAGTGAAGTCAGTTCCAGCGTAGTTCAGTATTAGTAGGTTTAAGTGTGCTAGACCATAGTTGCTATAGAGTCACATCATTCTTGACTCCATAACATTGAAGCATTGCATCGCCTTTCATAACATGCATGCAGCATTCTCATTATCACATCTGACTACGTTAATCATGATTCAGTCATGCTCATCTCATCTCATACTCAGGTACGATTCATCATCAGATACTTTCTCATAATCATGTTCAGCCACTGTCATGGTTTATCATTTAGCATGCAGTTATTTGTATTAATCTGCTGTTGCGTTATTGTTTCATTAACATATTGATCGGATGAATTATTGCAAGCTGTTTTGTACTTGCTGAATTTTTCATCATAGGTCGAAAATGCATCATGTTTTAATGTTAAGAATTACAGCATTATTAATTTTATTGTGCCTGTTTTTTTTCATTAACACTAGATACTTGGTTAATACAGCAGGCCATCTAAAGTGAAACCACTTTTTTTGAATAACTCCACAAAACAGTGGCTGATTTTGATAATTTTTGGCATGCAACATCACGAAGGAACTTGATGTAAATGGTTTTTAGTTTTGGCCATCTCACTTTCATACTGTCGCTACACTACCTTGTGAAATGCAAAGGTCACAGTTTAACATTTACAACAATGAATTCATACTGGGTAGCGCATATGTTGGCTTATAAAATCACTGAGACCACAAAATGATTGAACATCTGTTACTTATTTAACCTTAGTCATATTCAGTTTGAAGTCATCTACAAACTGAAATGATGCATCAACAGCGAGTGAACCACTCTGGGTCAGTGGTTATTGAACATGCTATTGGCAAATGGCATCAACGTCCACCACTTGCGTTCGTGCTGGAGGACATTTTGAGCACATGCTGTAATACAGATAATGTGATGTGACATGTGTGACTTTTTTGAGAGATAATAACTGTTACTTGCATTTGTATCTATTTAGTTAATTATTTCTAAGCTGACACATGCACTGCCTACTACCCAGTATTAATTCATTGTTGCAAATGGCTAAACTATGGTTTCTGCATTTCACAAAGTAGTGTAGCAACAGTATTAAGGTGAGGTGGCCAAAACTAAAACCATTTATGTCAAGTTCCTGTGCAATGTTGTATGCCAAAATTATCAAAATCGGCCTATGTTTTGTGGAGTTACTCGTAAAATGAAATGGCTTCACTTTAGCTGGCCCACCCTATATGTTCAGTTTTTTCCAGTTACTTCACCGTAAGTCATGCAGAAAGTTTTTAAATGTGCTTATGAATAGTTGCATTTTTATCATATCAGTACATAGTTCAGCTGTAGGCTGATTCAATAATATCTCAGTATTACTTTATCACCTGTTATTAATTTGTATGAGTACACAAATAATGCCTTCTGTAGTATTTGCCTTTGTTGTGCAGTCTTATATATTTTGACATTCAAGTTCTTGGTAATGAATCTCATTGTGTTTGTCATTGTTAGTTTTACTTATGAAAATCTTGTGTGTTTGTCAGTTGTAGACTGGTTAGTTGAACAGAAGGTTGAGTGAACAGGAATACACTTAACTATACTGTGGCTTTAGCACTGTTGACACACAGTTGACAGGTTTGTTAGGTTATAATTATTTACCTCTGTATTATTATGATCGCTGTTAGAAGTACGCATCATTTTTGCTGTGTATATTATCATTAAGCAGTAATTTGGAGTCCAAAATTGAATTTTCTGTCTACATTTAGGTTTGGCCTGTCTTAGAGTAACAACTGGCCAGTTAGATCAAAAGTAAAAAACTGCGATGTGGACATGTGATGTCTACATGTAATTTTCTGCAGATTATATCTGGTTACTGAATAATATATAATTTGTAGCTTTTTGCTAGTTTTGTTGTGATTAAAAAAATTAAGTATGTCTGATTTATGTATGCATGGAGTCTACGGAATGAATGTTCTGTGATGTGTGAAAACAGCAGTGATCCACTGTTAACCATCATCACTGATGGATAGTCAACGTCAGAAGTTTTACACAGCAGCTGCTAAGTGTTCGGTGCATGGAGGCTCAATGCAACGAAATGTGACTTTGAAGCATTACTTATCACAGTGACAGTATTGCAAGATGCCAAGTGTTATTGCTGTGCAGCCATTCTAATAGTTTGCATTGTCGGTCCTGCCTGTTCTAAGCGGAAAACAAAAAGGCATTGATCGATGAACACATGGCGTTAATTTGACAGCTCTAGTTTATACTTAACTTAATCTTTTTTCCAGTTTCCCTGACCACTTTGGAATTCCAACTTTTCCAATTGAGTGGTCACCCTGTGAATAGACTTTGTTAAAATATGCGTACACTTGTAGCCAGTGTATATTGTGCTAAAACTTTTTTTCTAGAATCATCTGCAATGACTATTCTGTTATGCATAGCTGGCAAATATCTGTATCATGAATCAGATATTGGAAAATTAATCATGATCTCGATCAAAGCCAAGTTGTTATAATTTGCAGTTTGTGGTCTATGATGTGTGCCAATAGGATGCAGGCCCTCAGCCTGCACCCTACCCTAAATCTGACATTGTTTCATGCTCCACTATTCTGTCTGTTATAGCTTTACGTCACTGAGCTGGGTTTCAATGTGTGCAGGAATTGGTAGGGCCTAAAATAAAAAAAAACTGTGGTTCCAGTTGCCGTCCGTCCCTGGAAAAACCTGCATCCCTAAAATTTTCATTAGATGGTCAGTAATATTGGTCGTTTTTAGTATATGTTCAGACTTTTACTGAAAAAACACTGTTTTTTTTATCTAGTCTGAAATGCTACAGTAACTTTGCTTAAGTTCCTGTGAGTACTATTTAATGTCAGTTTGTTTCTTATGAGTTGTTGAATAATAATACATGTAAAAATAAATTAAAAAATTTCTGCCAGCCCCGTGTACTTAGTTTTTTGCCGACTGTAACCGAGGCACAAGTGTTTTCTTTAGGCCTAGGCACTGTCTGGTTTGTTACACAGTGGGCAGCAGGTACTGTATTTGTGTATTAAAATGTGGCTTACTGCCTAAGTTGCTGGGTTTCTGTGCACTTTCTACAATTCTGTTATTAATGACAATGCATGAGTTTAATGCAATATGTTAACACAGTAATGAGAAACAAGTGGTGGATTTCGGTGTGTAGACTGTCAGCGGTGCTGTGGGCCAACAACAGTAGGCCCTCTGCCACTGTAGACTGGCGTAACTGCCATTTCTGGAGATCCTCGGTGTATCTTCGCCAGCGAATTTGATCATATGCTGAAGCCAGGACCTAGCAGAAAGTAACTGTTATAATTCTGAAAACCAGGAAAACCATGCCAGTAGTAAATGTGTTCAGCATATACTCATCCAATGAATTTACCAGTTTTTATTGATTTAATTGAAACAGTTCAGAAAAAAATATGACGGACATGAACCTCTCGGTAAACTCCTAAATGCAGCACGAATAGCAACGTTATCACATAAGAGACAGTATTGCATCATAACAACTTAACAAACACCTGTAAAGTGCTAGTGCTCAGAACAACAACCAGGGTTCCCACGCCTACTGGAAAGTACTGGATTTATTCTTGGATATTCCAGGACCTGGAAAGTGCTGAAAAATCACTTTGGTGTTGGAAAGTCCTGGAAAAATATCCCTGAAAATTATGCATTTTTTATAGGCTCAAATGGAAAACAAGAAAACAAACAGCAACGGTATATCACGCAGTTTGCGTTGACCGTTGTTTAATACTGCATACAACGGTTCAAAATTTTTTTCTCGCTTTGCTTGCTTAAATACTTATTTTTTTCTTTATACTAAAACATTTGTGGGCTACGAAAAGATCCTGAAAAAAATTTGTCATGGAGGTCCTAGGCAATCCTGGATTTTTTTTGTCAGTAAAAGAGTGGGAACCCTGAACAACAGTTATGCGAAAAAATCAGTCAGTATTACACACGACAAAAACAAGACATCCCATACTCATTCAGAGTTACTCCAAGCTATGCTGGGTCCCAAATGGAGAACTGAATCACTGCAGCGGAATCATTTACAGGCTGGATCTGATGGTGTCGCCCAGTAAATCCCAAATTTCAGTATGCCGACTTTCTGACAAAGTCCGGGACAAGTTCCCGTCGAAGTCGCGGACACAAATCATAAAAGTCCGCGACACAAGTTACGTCGCCAACTTTCATGATTTGCGTCCGCGACAAGTCCACGACTTTGTCATGAACTTGTCCCGGACTATGTCGCAAACATATCGACATGTCGAGATAGTTTGTGTCCGCGACTTTTGTGATTTGTGTCGGCGACTTTTACCAAAACATCATGGTTTCATGATTTGTCACCGTTTGTGTCCACGACTTTTCCTGAGAGGAAGTTTCGCTGAAAGTCGGCGTAATGGAATTTGGGCTTAAACAGAGTTTATAAAACGACAAGTATAACAATAAAAGATAAGCAGAACTATGAAGTCAGTATGGCAAAGATACCAGTACACAACAGTTGTGGGGCTATCTGCTAGTAGAGCTGACAAACAAAGCCACTAAAGCTGAGCTGCAAAATGTCTGAGACGAGCCGTATCTTGAGCCAAAGCCGGAAAATATTAGAACAAGTCGCTTGAGCCAAAAAAATTTTTTTATAACAAATTTCTCAATTGGCATCCTCAAGTTCAATTTTAGGACTATAGCTCTAAAGACAGTGCAAGCTTGCTATGCTGGTACGCTATGAAAACCGTCGACTATGGCTATCATCATTCTGCTCGTCTGCACCAGTGACAGCGTCTGCGGCAACATTGTTCACAGGCACGTTGGACTGCACAGAGTTAGCTCTGGTGTGCTGTTCGGCGTCATGACACTGGCACATGTCCCGCTGTTCAAACTGCTGTCCACATTTACTGCAGACGTAGCACGCAGCCTCAGCGGCCTGTGAGGCTGACATCTCGGGTTCGTTGTGGTGATGGCGACGCAGATGAATTTTCAGTGTGCTGTTCTGAGCGGTTGCATACTCACAGTACGTACACTTGTATGGCTTTTCACCTGAAAAACACAGCTGCAGCTGTTATACAGGATCACTTCAAAGCAATATTTTACAAGAGCAACATTCAACAATTTTCAGTAACAACCTAATTAAAAAGGCAGCCAAACCAGCACATTTACTTTTCTACGTAGTCGTAGTCACAACATTTGTCAGTGCACAGTTTGTAAATGTAAAAACTGTACTGATTTCATGAGCTGTTGAATTTCACACATTACCCACAAGCAAAGTTTCAATATCAGATCTATTGTAGTTTCTGAGATATCAATTGATAAAAAATACATACTTATAATCACCACATAGCTAAATTTTACACCATAGAACCTCTGATGTGCTGAGGTGAGGGAAGTATTAATTACTATTTTCATGTATCATTACTGCCACTGTGGAATGCTGCATAATTTCTGAAAACTAAAATACTGTCACCAACTAACTGGAGCTATGTCATTAATCTCCAGTGTACTTATATCCATGCTTGACAGAATGTATTCTTAGCATGACACCAACATTTATTCCAGACTTTCTGCAGTAAGAAGCCACCATTGCACAGAACTGAAAAACTCGTGAGAAGTTACTACGTTAGCTACGAATTGCCGCAATCACAAACTGACGGACTGCTGCCATAACTGGCATAAGACACAGCACAGCATTTCAAGCTAGACAACCTGTATGCACTCGGATGTGTACTTTGAGGTGACTGCGCTCCACTGTCGAATAATCACACTGACTGCACTTGAACGGTTTCACTCCTATAATGAGACAAGCAAACAAGAATGTCAACCATTTACTTCACATCAACTGCATAACAAGACTACTTCCATGGGTTATAATTTTTGTTGTGTATTCCCACTATTCCTATATATTATAATTTTTTGAAAATTTTATTATTTTTTTCTCACATATTTTTTCTGTACTTTGTGCATGATTTCGAAATATACAGGGTGTTCCAAAAAAACGGATACCCGGGTTTTTTGGGATAACTTTGGTAATTCAGCACCGATTTTAACCATTCTTTCACTGTTACAAGCAGAAATTTATGGCGCATAAAGGTGAAGTTTTTCCACCCACCGCACTTTTATTGTGTGATCACATTACCTAGCAAAACAGTTCTCAGTTCGTAAGCCCATGATCAAACAGCGATCATCATTTGTTATTCTGCCCATATCAAACGATTTATTCTAAAAATTATTACTGGTAAACAAAATAAACACAATATGACGTAACAATGACGTCACAAGGCACTACTGAGAATAAGTAAGTAAGCTTAACTATTTTATGCTACGAAATTGATATCTTTATGTGTTGCCTGTTCTCCAAGACCACTGTAGCTTTGACAGTGTTTGTTTTGCTAGGTAATGTAATCACACAATAAAGGTGTGGTGGGTGAAAGAACTTCACGTTTATGCGCCATAAATTTCTGCTTGTAACAGTGAAAAAATGGTTAAAATCGGTGCTGAATTACCGAAGTTATCCCGAAAATAAAATTGGGTATCCATTTTTTTTGGAACACCCTGTATAATACTTGAGCCGACTGATTATTCTCGCTTTATTGCACAGTTCCAGATGTAATGTCAGAAATTTCAGCAAAACTGTTCCACATCAAATGCCATGGATTCAGACAAAAGAAAGCAGCAAAGTGCAAACCATGTGGAATAAAGCTCCATAGTATTTAACACCAAACAGTAATAAATCAATAATTGGACCAACAGAAAACCATATTGCCTGTGTGCTTGCTCTGATGCTTCTTCAAGTGTATACGTTGATTAAAAGCATTGTCGCACTGGTCGCACTTGAATGGACGTGAAGTTGGGTATCGCCGCCTTCTGTGTTCCAGAGTTTTACTCTGGCCTTGTTCGTCACCAAGAAAGCTGCCATGTAAACTATCATCCATGCTACTTTTCTGTTCATCTGTGGCACCAGTCTGTTCTTGCACTAGATATGTTTCTGTGTCAGAATATCTAGGCTCGCTACCCAAGACACTGCTCTCCTGAACGTGCTCTTCAGCAGATTCCTTCTGCTCTGGCAAACCTGTACCACACGTTGTCAGAGAGTTTGCAACAAGGGGATAGTTACATGATGATGGAGCCAGTGTCACAGATGCATGTGACACTGGTATAGAGAATGTCATACCAGGCTGAATAATAACTGAACGTCTGCGTAAGCTTGGCCACGACATCTTCGAGGACTCTGATTCTGGAGCTCTGCATGAATCCTGTACACCATCATGTGATACAGATGCTTGGAATGAATGACCCTCAGAGCCTGGCTCCAGATCTATGTAGATACTCGTTGGTCCACTCGACACAACTGGCGACCGTTTGCGAAGACTGCCGTGCTTAATTTCCATATGTCTCTTGCGTTTTTTGGGCAGCACAGAGCTGCAGCACTTCTCCAGGACTGCAGAATGGATGGACACGTTCTCCACGTCTTCCACGCGTGATTCACCACTCACTGTTTGCAAGCTCAAATCTGCAGAAATCTGCCCCAATTCATCACCAGCTGACAACGACTTTGTATGTCCGGCATAGACTTCAGGTGGTACGTTTTCAAAATTGTCTGGCAAGTTACTAAACTGGTCCTGCACAGCAACATTGACATTGAATCCTACAGACTGTTGAGGCACATATGAAAGCACTTCTGTATCATATTTACTGCTGTCTACATTGAAAAAACAGCTGGCAGCGTTTCTTCTCTCTGATGATGCAGACTGCTTCTCTGAGTAACAGCTGATGTCTGGTGAGAAAGGTCCAGTTTCCAGATATATCTTGAGAGCATGAACGGTTTGTGCATGCTTCATTAGACTCCAGGGAGTACCAAACTGCTGAGGGCAAGACTGGCATGCTAGACCTGTCAATATTCCACACACACATTATGTAAGTAAAACATTATTTTTACTCACAGACAACAAAATTGCAGTTTGAAAAACCACTGCCACAGGGGTAATATGCACAATTACATTCTCAATGGCCTAATGACCGAATCCCACCATGGACATTTGTGTCAGCAAGGCTGCACACTTTTGCTGCCATGCCCAGGAAGACTCATCCTCGGTAGGATGGTGAAATAAGTATCAGCTTCTGGCCTACTAGTAATAACACACAACTCACTGCTACAGGACATGATAGAATGGATGATAGTCTTTATTAAAGCAATCAACAGACAAACCGCTGTAGACACAATGCAAAACATACTGACATGCTAAAAAACAACTAAAAACATTGTACAATACGTGGTACATAAAATTGCACTCATCAATATTATTTATTTTAGAGGGAAGTTCGTAGTTATGCGGTCATGGATGTGTGCAATATGGTGTACTGCGCTCGGGTGGTAAGAGTGGGCGAAGAGGATGAGTAGATGGAATAGTTGTTCATCGGCCTGTTCACAGAGTGCAGCAACAGTGGGCAAAGAATCATTGGTATAATAGCCTGATTTGCCAGCTCATCTCAAGAAAGCCTCTAATCTATTCTTCTCGCTAGCAATAGCAAAGCCCCACTAAGCAGGGGAGGCATAGAGGAGGAAAAAGCCTACAAATGCTAAGCAAAATCATAAGCAAAGATAACGAAAATATGAAGTGAGAAGCCAAAAATAGGAGCATCTAGCAGAAGAGATTTTTATAAACCTGCCACTTGGCAGAAGACTGAAAGAAGAACAATCATAAAATTGCATTTGTGATTATGGATACAAGCAGCCTACACATGACTTTGCGGCCAAAGTTTGTTAGCTTGGTCCAAGGTTAAAGGGTTTCTAGTAAATCAAGTGAACTCACACTTTGACAACACCATAAAATTGAACTGAGACATAACCAGTATTCTAAATAAGAAAAACTTCCAAAATGACCATCACAGTATATACTACATACCAGCCATGGACATATATGAACAATCAAATTTCTTGTGCTGGACGAAATTGACAATATTGCCAAGGGGAAAGTTCCTCTGACATGAACCACATACCAGCAGATCTTCAATATCTGCTTCATTCAACACAGTATCATATGACATTTAACACAACTGCAAATAAGTTCAAATTCTGAAATAATACTAAGCAGGTTTACTGCTACAAAAGGGTAGATCAATCAATCAAGAAAGCAATCATTTGTCTGAATTTGTCTGAATACAATTAAGAACAAAACATGACATATGAACAATGAATGATGACAAACAGGATATCAAGACATAAATGGTGCACTAACAGAAAAAATGTCAAAAATAATTTTGATGGTAAGTGTGGAAAAGTAAGACATTAACAAATCATATTAACACAGCATAGGAACTCTTATAATGACATGCAGCACTGTGGCCTCAATATTTGGCCCTTCACTACCCAGAAGCTCCTGCCACCCAGAAACAGCAGTGTTACTTCCAACCAAGACCTATCCCATCTTGTCACTGAAACCAAATGTTTCATATCATTGGTGCAATACTATCTCCTAAATTCCCAATATACCTGAATGTCTCCTCACCTCACCCCATTTTTGTCTCATTAGCATGTAACGTACTATATTCTATTTAACTGTACAGTATTGCTAAGACTTTATCTATTACATTATATTGCATAGTATTTATATACCCGGTACATTACTCATCTGAACTTCATATTTTATACAACATATTTTAACAATAAAAATTTGTGTAATCTAACAGTAATTTTACTACTGACACAATAACAATATTTACTTACTTACATGTAATGGGCTTACCCTGAAAGGCGCTGTCCATATCCAAAACAACAGACAGTTAGTAATATCGTTTCCTGCAGTAAATAAATAAAACTATGTATAAGGGTATTAGTCATAACAGTGAGAGTATCAATAGTACCAGAACTATTAGTAATTACTAAAATGCACGATTAGCTGTCATAGCAATAGCAAGTGAAATACAGAAACAGTCTGTGCATAGAATAGAGATAACTAAAATGTTACACATTCCCGTAGTGGTTATTAGATGAGAAAAAATCAGAGTACAAATTTAAAGAGAATTTTATTTAGTTTGCTCAGCTCGGGTTATATATATATACGCCAGTTTGGAAGCAGGTTTTTCACTACTTACTTTTTTCACCAACATGAACAAACTAACGCGACAGCTATAGTGACATCTAGCGAGAGTTGAGAACATAAACAACAAATATGGATCGATATCTGTATAGACAAAGTCCAACAAAGTCACGTACAAATGAGACCTAATATTAATGTATGAATATCGGCATGCAATTTACAGCAACATTTCAACATCGGTAAGTCTACTGCCTGTCAGAATTCGTAACAGAAACCAGCCGTTTTCATGCGGTTGGTTAGGAGACTTCATACAGGTAAATGAAGATCTGCAGGTTTTGTAGCGAAGTTTTAAATCAAACATACGGTATATTAGGTATACCGTATATTAATTTTGGATATGTTCTGCCATTAGATGACAGATGTTTATAGATGCTTCCATTATCAGCCAATTACCGGTACGCTGAGGGGCGTGGCACTGCGGAATTCATTTTCGATGACTGTACAACAGGCACGTTCGACGAGCTTCCAAAACAAATGTTATGCACTTTTATTTAAGTGTGTTAAAATGATCAAAAAACGTACAAAAATGAAGCAATATGTTATATAACACAACTGAATTAACTATTAACGAATCCAATACTACAACCAGACAATAACAACATAGATAAAATTAAATGACATAGATAAATAATAACAGATCCGTTCTGTTTTTCAGGCTCAGCACTTTTGCACGTTTTTATCTGTTTTGTTATTGGAGTTCAACAGTTGTTTCCGTCACTTCATGCACATCTGCCACAAGAGAATATGTACATTATGAAAGAAGATATAAGAAAATAATTATTGCTAGAGATGGGTCATATACCGTTATTTGTTCTAATATCGATATATCGTATTGTATGGAAAACATAAATATCGAAATTTTCAATATATCGCGAAATTGTCTTTGCGGCTTCTGATTGGTACGAAGTTTTTGGCAAAGATGTGGGCAAAAGTTTGCAACTTTGCACTTTTTTGGCCGATTATTTGCTTCGGAAATAACTCAAGCAACTTTCGTCCTCAACTTTTGTCGCATTTGCATCATGCAACTCTAGCGCCGGGTGATTTTCCAGTGGTAGGGGAAGTACTGTACTGTTAGATGGATGCACGTTTAATGATATTGCACTCCAAATTGACTATAGAGATCATGACGTGGTCACGTGAAAGATCTCGATCCGAAGAGGTGGGCACTGCAGGATACCGTGAGCACTGGGCACTGGGTAGGTAGACTAGTGGGACTACTCACACTACGAAGCTGTTTGGCCGCAACGGTTGCTGCAGGGTACATGCCACGGTACAGAAAAAGTGTTGCATTTTCGAGCTATTCACCTGATGCCATGGTTAGAAATTACGGTAACGACCGATTACTATAAACTCAAAAAATCGCCCAGTCACATCTCTAAAATTGTCGACCAGTAAATAAAGGCCAATTTTGGTCACTTCGCATTACTTATGTTAAATCCACCCTTCTGTTCGTTTGGCCGGTGGTATATTATGCAATTCCTAGACCACTTTAATATGCCGATTGAACAGTGGAATCACTAGAGTAAAACCGCTTCCAAGAGCGCCATTTTGGGACAGCGTACAACTTATGCACTACTTGCGAACGTGATTGTTTACGCACATATCCTTACGCACTCTTTGGTCGTTGAAGCTGTCCTTACCAGAAATGTGTTAAAATGATGCAAAATGATATATAAATACTAATGGTAACTACTGTAGGTAGATTTATGATTCTACAAAAAATTATACTTAATCTGGAATTTGTGTTTAGTGTAAAATGTTTTATTTGGAACTTGTTTTAGCGCGCAGTAGGTGTTTTGGCATAATGCTAATGTTTGGCAGGAATGGTGTAGTGTGGATTTGTGGAATGAGATAGTTTGGTTGATGTTGTGTATCATTGTTGTTTAAATCATTTTGTGTGCATCTGCGGTGTGTTTTCATGGTTTACAGCTCTCCGACTTACGAGATGAATCGATTAGACGTCGTGAATATTGGTGGCTAAATGTCTTTGTATTATTCAACTGTGTGAGAAGACTGACCGGTTATACATGCATCAGGTAAAGTTCATGTGTTTGGAATTAATGTTAACTTTTTCTTTCCCATATAGGTATTATGGCTGTTCTTTCAGAGAAGGTGTGTGATTGTAGTATATAGTGCTTATTTAACATTTGTGGTCTGTTTTTAGAACTGTATTACAGTAAAGAATGACAGGAAGATACATGTAACTTGTTTTACTTCCAGATAACGGTGTTAACTTACTATTTATAATGGATTAAACAAATTAAACAATAAATTGTAGTTATGGTCCATAAAAATGAGTCAAGTGTTTTTCATTATTTTTGCAGGCCGTTGGTGAAATGTGCAGACGATGGTAAAAAGCGGATCGGCGAATCTGTGGATGTCGCAACGATGTTAGGGCCAGGGTTAGGGATAGAGTAAAGTTTGGGGTTAGGATTAGGGTTAGGGTTAGGGTTAGGAATAGGGTTCGGAGATGAACTAACAAATCACAGCTTAATTACAGCCTTACCTGTTGCAACATTCGCAGATCCACATGTCTGCAATCTGCTTTTTACCCGTAGCCAAAATGTACAGTGGTCAAATGCCCTGAAGAGTTACCGAATATATCTGAGACAACCTAGTGTCAGATGAGTAGATTGCAGCTGATTTGTATATGAATTATGTATGATTTTGTTTGTGTGACAGTCTTCAGGGTCAACGATGAATGGCGACATACCGAGTGTACCCATCATCACACTTGCTGGAGTTTCCAGTCTTACGAATGGTAGTTTACATTTTTTCCTGCTGCTGTGTAGTATGTATTAACGTTACCACAGTGTATGGCTTTATGCTTATTTTGCAGCCACCATATTATAAAGATTTGCAACTAAGTTTAGACCAGTTTATACAAAAACTAGTGCATGACCATGTGCATGGTTCATTTGCAGAAAATTTTGCTAGCTGGTTGGTAGATATCTTAATTACCTTACTACTTGGACTGACAGTCAGCATTGTACCACCCATTGTGATTTTATTAGTCCTATTGTTTTCGGAAGGACTTGTTTTACTGCAGATGTTTTATTTTTTTTCCGATCGCGAGATCTCCGAGATGCGTGGGCCGACCGGCTTGAAATTTTGCGGGATGGTCAGTACTAGGCCGAATTTTATAATGCCGGTCCAAAATTTTGGAGGGCGCACCCCAAAAAAATTTCAGGGGCGAAAAACATGCAAAATTTGGCCCGATTTCGGACGACTTTGAAGTTCGGCGGCGAATATCTCCGAAACGGATGAATATATTCAAAATCGGATTTTTATTCCGTCTACCGCGATTCCTCCTGCGTTAGGCGAAACAAGTCCGGTGAAGTTTGGTCCAGTGA
>Ga0056128_1000263_pt1 | contig 41322 bp, 23 predicted proteins | sample WorMetLIZISLAND2_FD_71113 | JGI IMG/M metagenome (GOLD analysis project Ga0056128, IMG submission 71113) | Marine gutless worms symbiont microbial communities from Max Planck institute for Marine Microbiology, Germany - Olavius geniculatus... ... | reverse complement strand
CACTGGCCATGCGTCATGGACTCAAGTGGTTTATCCACCTACGGGCTCAACGGCCGCGAGTGGGAGATGAGCACCCCGCCTACGCCCCAGCTGGGGCATGGCTGCCTTTACCTTTACCTTTGTATACAAGTATCCGGACTTGTACTTGTGTTGCTGTGAATGCATGCTAACAGGGACTGCACTTTTCTGTGCTGATTTTGCTGTATTGTAGAAGAGCAGTGGGGTTTGTCTGTGTAGGGATGCTGAACCTGTTGGTTGGTGCGGTGGTCAACATGTTGTGTTGTCGCTATCATTGGACCCCGGGTGGCAGCGGTGGTTCCAGGGAAGCCCAGTACAATGGCATCCAGCCACCGGACACTTCTACTAGCCATCACGACCAGAATGCCTCTCTCGGCTCCATTTATGATAACTCGCCGTCACCCTCGCTGCAACCTGTTCACTTAGTGACTGAACCGCTTCTAACAACAGCAACAACAACTTTTGACACGTGACCAGAGCTTCTGGGTTTTTTCTATGAAAGCCGAAATTTTATCCATTGTCCCTGCCAGTGGTGTCATGGGCTAAAAGTGGGGGGCAGGGAGTTGCAATTTTCCGTCAGACCATTCCAAATTTTCAACAGAGGAGATTGTGGGGGTGGTGCTGTAAATTTCAGTGTACTCGTGAAATTCCCAAAATGGGGCATTTTTACCCTCTCAAATTTAAACTTAGAACGAAATATTTTGGCACGAAAATTTTCCGCCTGGTTACAATTTAGGGTAAGTGCTTCTTTCTGCAGTGCTGTGACACCATTGGTTCCTGTGTGATATAAACTGCTCTGGTGTTACTAGTGACGGTCCTCATGGCTTTGCTGGTATGTTTGGAGCAGTCACAGCTACTTGTACAAGCATTAAGCACATGATTCTGTAGCTACTGCTTGCGGAAATTGTGCAAATGCATTATTACGCGCGAAAGCAGCTACTGCTTTCAGTGCGTCTTAGCCATCGCAATTCTGTCTGTCCGTCTGTCTGTCACATGGGTGGATCAGTCAAAAGTGGTGCAAGCTAGGATCACCAAATCTTCACCGTCAGCTGCCTGGAAGACTCTAGTTTCAGGAACCGTAAAGATTTTCCATAAATTCGAAGGGGGTCACTCCGAACAAGGGTGCTAAATGAGAGGGGGGTGGGCCAAATTTGCAATTTTTGGCCAGTAAGTCGCTGTATCTCAGTAATGGTGCGATATAGAGCCTAGGTTACTATTAATCACTAATAGGAAGTCGTACACTGGCTCTCGATTGGCGCCGAATTCAATGACCTTGAACGCCAAAATAGGGGGTTTTATGGATTTTTTGGCGATTTCGGGCTGTGACACAAGTCTATATCATTCACAAGGTGGTGCCATGGAACTATCATTATGCGATTCAGATAGAGAATTTGGTATTTGTATATTAACTTAGCGTGAACACCCCAATGTTCAGCTAAACTACTGAACCGGAACTGCTATAGGCTTTCACGCGTCTCGTGAGCATTAGCTCAAATTTCTTGTTGTAAATTTCGTGTAATCCACACACTAGTACTCTGACTTTTGCTTCTGTTACTATAAACGTCGTTTACTGTGTGAATGCACATTTATTTGAAGCTGTTGCTTGGCTGAGAGGATGGGATTTTAGCTTGTAAAAGCTAGTTGCAGCAGTCCTCAAGTTTTCTCGCTGTAACCTGCAGAAACCCTGGAAAATGATGCTGATTAAAAGCCAAAAATATTGTAATTGTAATTTTATTTGTGTGCAGTTTTTCACTTCTGATAACACTTGATGGCTCAATCTGCTTGTGACGCATCATTGTGCAGTTACTTGTGTCAAGATGTATACAGAACGACGTAACTGAACTGAACTGACATAGTATAGTTTTCGACGAACTGACCAGTGGGCTTGCCCTGATCATCCATTGGTCATTTTGTCATAACCATGTCATTTTCGTTCAGTTCAGTTACCTCACTCCGTATGCGCCTTTACATTATGAATGCAATGCATTATGGTACTGTTAATCACTGGGTGAATGAATCTTGGCTGCATGCATTCTGTGTGGTTTTGTATAGTGTGGCTTTGTTGTTGTCAAGCGATTGCAGAATGCCGGTATTTTTAGACAGTTTTTAATTTGTACTACTGCTAATCATCATATTGTTGTCTTTGTTAGGATAATGTATTTTAATTGTATTAATTTCATTTCACGTGGGAAGTGTAGATTTACAACTGTTTTGGGTACTGCGAGCATATTTTAAAGAATGTTTTGTTGGAGATATGTGTCATTAAAATGCAAAAAACTCCAAGAATAACTTGCACCGGCCTAGCCAGGATCTGGATGTAGGAGGCACTTGAGGGTGGGGTGTAGGGACTGGTTCCTCCCCAGAAAAATTTTCGATTTTTTTTGTGTTAAAATGAAGCGTTTTGATGCATTTGTTTGCAATATATTTCGAGTCACTGATTGGGCTCCTACGGCGTGCACATGCCCCCCCCCCGCTCCATGGCTGCGCTACTATTTCTATGTTACATCAGTAGGCTAGCAGGCTAAGTAAGTGCTACATCACAAATGCTAAAGCAGTAAAGCTGGAATTACAATGACTGTACTGACCATAGGCATCGAAAAATAATCGATCAGCCCATTTGGGTGAAATGCATGTAGTGTATGTGTAAACCTAATTTCCGTTTTGTACGCTGGCCGGAAAATGCCGGAACGTGCTGTCTTGCACACTTAACGGCATATTGTTACTGTGTCAGTTATTTACGGTGACATAGAAAAATACTGCAAGTCGGTCGCGGTTACACCAGCGGAGCGTGACTTAAGGCCCCATTATGTAGCCTTCATCGCAAAGACCCTGATTTATGGACTGAAGGCTAAGTAACGTATGCTGAATGGAGAGGATGGGTCTAGTATAATTGATTAAACCACGTAATGATCAGCTTGCGCTGGTACAGTGTTTTCTCAATTTTCGGCTGCACCCGTGCGTTTCTGCAAATGCTTTCTACCAAGATAGTAACGGAAAAAAGTGATCCGTATGACATCAGCTTGTGCTACTGTTGTATTAAACGATGAATTTGTGGCTTGCCCTACTGTCTTGGTAACAAACTAATCAACCACGATCACATTTCTTTATCCGCGATTAATTAACGATTTGCTGTTCTCCGGTTGGTGCTGTTTTTGACAATTTATATTTCACAAGGTAGTGTAGCGACATCGGTTAGGTGGTGGCCCGTCAGCAGGTACCACTGTCCTGCGGTTAATCCGGTAGTGATATAAGATAATCACTCCCCCCCTTCTGTCTACTGTATACGCCTGACTGCCCTCAAGCCTAAGCGTCAGCATGTAGGTAGTATGGTGATCAGTATTTTACGCGCGACAGCATGTAATGCTATAGCGCTTATATGCCATTGCAGTTCCGTTCGTCCGACTGTCCGTCTGTGGATTAGTCAAAAGCAGTGTAAGCTAGGATCACCAAATCTTCGCTGCCGGCTCCCTGGCAGACTCTAGTTATCACAAAATAGGGAATTTTAGTGACTTTTGCGATTTTCGGCTGCAAGAGTGAATTTCGACGAAATGGCTTGAGATAGACCAGGGCAGGCTGCACGTGATAGTTTTGGCATAAAACGACCTTTTTAGGTTCAAAGACTTCTACGAACGGAGGCCTCAAGTTTGGGTAGGCCTATACCTGTTCTAGACGCATTATTGTTCTATTACACGTATCGACTAATGATTCCCCAGGTGGGAGCACCGATATGCTGTTGCGCGTCACGTGCGCTTGGCTCAGATTACTTGTTTTGTGGTTACAAACATTGTTACACCTCGCTGTGTACTCTATAAAGGGACTGTAGGGGCCTGCACAACAACCAGGAAGTTGGCCGGACACGACACATGACGTCACTAGCCAAGCCTGCTCTCGGCATTACGTACGGGGATTGCCAGGCATTATAGGCCTCTCGGCCTACTATAGCCGACAGTATTAACCCGAAAATTACACGTCAGGCTTCAGCAAATAATTACAGGATATAAAACGACAAACACGCAAAGAAAGCGCTTTGACAGTGAGATGAGGAGACAGCTGCATGGCTGTTGCCGTCGCTCGATTGACGACTGAAACTAACTTTTCTCCACACAGTCGGTAACAATATTATTTTTCCGTAATTATTTAAATAGACAGTTATAGCCTTGATAGCAGACTCAGAACGATCGACATGGAAGAACGGCATGTTATAGGCCGAATAATTCTGTAATTTGGCTGCATGTAATGCCATGTATGGATGCCATAACCATAAGAACAGCAATAAAAAGTTGCAACAGTAATGAACTCTTTTTTATTCTTGCAGTTTTCATCTATTTTCTCCAAGTAGTCCTTGTACCTTGATTCACTACTAAGTTTATTAGCCTAGAATAATGTCTCATCTACTGAGTCGATTGCCGTTAGACTTATATACTGTCGAAATACCGGGTAATTTGCTTGTCTATCAGTTAATTTTCTTGTGTAAGCCTGTAAATTTTGCATAATTTATGGCCTACAGTACAGTTGCATGCGACACTTGCAGTCAGTTTAGTGACTTTAGGCAAAGCCACATTTCTAGGTGTGGAACAATCGTAGGCATATTTTCGAAAATTTGAAAGTCCAGAACCAGAAGAAGACATATTAGAAAGCCCAGCTGTCGCTAGGGAAAACGCGTTACAGCATATACAGTTTCTGTTGCAGTATACTGACTTTCAAGGTCGTCCAAGGTCGATGATTTTCATCTGATCTGAAAAGGCGTATGCGATTTCCTATGAGTGATCAATAGCAACCTTGGCCCCATCTCGCACCGTTTAACCACAATACATCTTTTACACACAGACGACAAGCCGTGCCATAGACGCGCTATACACTTTTGAAGTTTTTAGCCTAAGCCCCTACAGTTTTTTTAAACAAAAAACATGAATTTTTTTCGAAACAGTATTCCAGCCCTGATGGGGGCGTGTCACGGTGTCTGTATGTAAAGATGTAGGCCTAGTCGCGACGAATGGTGACTGATGATGGCTGCGACTGCGTCTCTGCAGTATGCTGCGGCTGCGTGGAACAACTCTCTGCCGCCGGCGTTCGACTTCAATATTTTTGATTGCGTCAATGACGACGCATGCATGATGACGTCACCGGTCACCGACATCAGTCTGCGTACCGGTATGTTAACGTTCATTCATTCATTCATATTCATCTTCGTCTATTAGTCTTAGAATGTGTAATAATAAAAACAATAAGCCTATATAAGCCGGTAGGTGAGGTGGCTCGCGACGGCTAGCGCAAGGTTGAAAAGGTTCGATTAAAAGCTGTGGCACTTGGCTGAGGCGATTGACGGAGAGAATGAGCGGTGACGACACGGTACCAGACCGGGACCAGCAAGTGGCAGTCCTCTGAGGTGATGTGGACTGTCCAGACCGTAAAAGGCACGAAGGAAGACGGAGAACTGTTGCGGACGAGTTGGGACACTTTGTTCTCAAGTGGTAGTCAGCGATGACCAAGCGTCTATCTTGCACGAAAATACGCGGCTTTTATTTCATCTCATCTCAGTTTAATTTATGCATTTCTTTTTGTCGCTCGATCTGTACGCACCTTTAGGCACAGACGGACGACCGCATAATATGTTGGCCCTGGGCGGACATATGTTTTTATTTAGCTTCATATAGAACAAACCGATACATTTTACTGATTTATTGAATAACGCAAGTTTTCATCGAAATTCATTCCCAATAGCAAGTACATGTCATGTGTTGTCGTGTGTGAAACGTGATTCAGAGTTGGAGACTGACTTTGACCGTTACATTCAGTTAGATCTACTCGATGACTTAACGTCATCGTCGCCGTTGCTATGGCAACCAGTCAGTAGCTGTTGCAGCAGCAGCAACGACAGCTTTGTCACTGATCTCGACACCAGCAACAACTGTACGTTATTAATCATAGACATATTATATTAATTATTCCTCTTTCAAATAGCGTCCTGTCAGGTAAAGGCAAGACGATTGCCCCTTCTCTTTTCTTTAAATTTTAGCCTGTCGGAAAATGATTTTATTTTTGTAAAAATGTTCTTTTACAAATACAAAATTCGAAGAAAAAATCTTCCATTTTTAAACATTTGTGGAAAAATTAAAACTGTGAGCTGCCTTCTTTTTTTGTGTCTTTGTCGAAAATTTGCAGATTTCTATCAGACAATTGCATCAGAAGGTAAAATGGCAATTGTTCCCTTTAAATGTTAAGCTGTCCGAAAATTTTGTGGACATTTTTATGTCAAAATATATTTATCTAAAAATGCCAAATTTAAAGTCGAAAAAAATTGAAATTTTAGAGAAATTTAGAAGAAAAAGTGAAATTTTGATTACGCGTAATATCTTCTGTCCGAAATTTGTACTGTGTCAGAATAATGTCATAAATCTGCAATTTGTGTCGGAAAAACGGATTTTCTGCCTCACTTATATTTTTTGACCCACGACGCAGCTGCCTCCCCTTTCCCGCCTTTTTTCTCCCTTTCTTTGCGCTCCACCGTCTTTCCTTTGTCTTTCCTTGTCTTTCCTTACTTTTTTTCTTTAGTGTTTACTTTATTTCTTTCTACCGTCCGCGGATCTGCTTCGAAAAATTTTTTACGTACTTAAAGTTTCGCAATCACTGTGTCTGGTAAAACCGATTTTCCCTGTCACGAAAAAAAAACAAAAATTGTTTTAAAAATGATGTCAGATTAGCACAGAATAAACTGTTTGACGTCGTGGGATAGTATAGGCCTAGGGGCCTTTTTAGCGGGCCGCGTGCGCGATATACACGACGCGAGATGTGTGGGACTTCAATGGCAAGTTTATCATCACGCTAAGCTGCCGTTTTGATAGGATATAACAGTCTTGTGACTCAGCATTAGCTCTATCAGTTACTAGGCAGTCTGTCATTTAATATCGGGCTTCATGTTGCCTACTGATAATAATTTGATATCACAGCGGGCCGGATATTGGTGACGACTCAGTGTCTGGTGGTTGCGGATTTGTTAGCGTTGTTTTGTTTTTTGTCGCATCGTAACGGGCTTTTTAACGGTCCCCTATAAGGCATAAAAATTTCTATGCTTCCGGTTGCCGTTCGTTCCTAGAAAAAAACACCCGCGTTCCTAAAAATTTTGTTGGACCTAACTTATTACGAAAATACTACAAAACTTAATGTAGGCCTATCATTTGTGCAAATCAGGCGATTTAAGACTGCTATTGAAGGTTTCTAATATAACCGCAATAATAGTTCGATATTACTTTAAACTGTAAACTTTTGACCCACCCTATAACTTTAAATAATAATCATCATCGCTATTAACCAGTTGTGATACGATGACGCGTGCCAGAGTGTTATTGTGCTGGGTGGTTTATATAATATCCCCTAACTTTCACACATCCATAATTGTACCAATCGATCTTCAAATCCGATTTAGTGTTATTACAAAAACATAAGAGCTTTTCTTTTACTGAGCTATTTTGTATTTCGACAGCAAACTGGTCCAGCACCGGCGGCAGTGACGTCACGATGGATGACGTCACGTCGTCGTCGCCATGGCAACACGACGATGATAACGATATGATGCTATTGACGACTCTGAGGCCGGTGTCTGCAGTGATACCAACGGTAGTGGAAAGCGAGCGACTGACTGAGGAAGATTGTGACTGGCATGCGCAACCATTGCTACCGTCACCAGCGTTATCATCATCATCATCATCATCATCATTATCATCATCATCAGCAGCAGCAGCAGCAGCGTCGACATATGTCACTGAATACCACGCTAGACCGGTCACCGTCGTTCAACAAGGTAAACAGTGTTCAATTTCTACTCGATATAGCAGTTTTTTTACTTATGAAACTAGGCTTATGTATGTATTTTTATTTGCCGACAATTAGATGCCACAATTATAGCATTATGTGATAGTAATCGTAATAATATAGGCCTAATGTATGTATTATAGGCTATTATTATAATAATAAAGATAATAATGTTATGTACAGGTACAGAGTGGGCCAAAAAAGTAAGCTATTGTACATTTTATATTTTCGCTAAATATTGACCAATTTGCACAATTTTTTACTAATGGACTCTGGAAGGAATATGCTACTTTTTGACATGCACACCACACATATTATATCACTACATTACCTTGTAAAATATGAATATTTAAAAACGTACAATATCTACAGATAGCAATAAGGTCCCGTGGTTAATTTTTAAAGTATTCAAGTAAAATGTTAAATATAAGTTATAATAAGTGTCACCAAGGCTTAGATGTAGCTATGGAGTAAGTTTTCGTGTTTCAAAAAAATTGTGCACGGCTTGTACGGGCGCACAATTAGAATACATTGCTGTGAATGCTGATGCAGTTAACTGAGCAAGATTGCAGCCACCAACTAGCATTAGTGTACATTGTAAATTAGTGGACAGCAAAATAGTTGAAATTATTTGAAGAAAATGTTTAATATGTCCTCTAATGTTTCTGACACTTACTTCAACTCATATTTTAACATTTAAGTTAAATACTTAAACAATTACCATTAGACCTTTTGCCCATCTGTAAATATTGTATGTTTTTGGATATTTATACTTTACAAGGCAGTGTAACGAACAATAAGTGTAGTGTACATGCCACTGAGTAGCAAATTTTTTATAGAGACCACTTGTGAAAAAATTGTGAAAACTGATCAATATTTAGCGAAGATATGGACAAAGTGCAATAGCTTACTTTTTTGGCCCACCCAGTATGTAATCACCAATCAGGCATACAACAAAACAAACCAACACATTTTAACACACACAAAACAATAAGTTTACTAAAACCGCTGAAAACCCATACTCGTAAGGCAGCTTGCCCAATCTAAAGAAAGCTGTGGCGATCTACACTGTCAATAAAGAACCACAAAACTTCGAGAATCGAGACGTCGAAAGCTCCGAAATCAAGAAGCTAAACGCGTCAATGTGAAAAAAAGTAGAAAGGGGACTTTTCTTCCTAGCTGACAACAGGTTCAGAAAAGCGTCATAAGCTCCATCATTGCGGTCTGGGACAGAACTTTTTGGCCAAAAACGAATTATGGTGCATTTTGAACTTGAGAAAGGCTAGGTATATCTATCCGATGCGTGTCGCGTATTTTGGTAAACATCACGGTCATTCGAACCTCGTCATTTGGAGTCGTTTCAATCTCGCGAATGGGCAGCGTATCGCCATTGTTACAACAATAGGCCTAACTCTTGGTAAGGCGCACCGCCTCAAAAATCAGTACCGGTACGCGGTATAGGCTACGTCAAACGGGGCAGTTTACCGACACATGTTAAGCCCTGGGTGTGTCAGTCGGTAACATCTGTGTTCTTTTCTGTCAATGTCGCAGCAATAAATCTGCAGCCATTAGATGAAAAATGTTGCTTCTCGGTACACTTAGGCCTAGGTTGTAAGCGTAATTTCGTATTATTAATCTTTCGAGTATATTTCCTTGTTGTGAACGTGCAACAAACGTCAGCACAATGGCTGTCGAATCGTGGGAAAGTTGACTGCACTCTTTAGTGTTTTTGATTTCCTTGTCGCATAATGATTTACTTGACACTTTGTTAATCAGCGTACTGTGTGTAATATAATTAAGCCTAATTTAATGTATTACATTTCGACGTGAATTAAGACCGACTTGCGTGCGATATCGCATTGACAGCAGATTAGCAGCATCGCGCAGGCCTACTCCCGGCCTATGGAATATGCACAATGTTGGGTGGGGATTTTTGACAGCAGAAGAGCTAAGGTGTTTCAGCGACGTCATTATAGAAAAGACAGCGTGTCAGTGGCGGCGCCAGATATAGGATAAGGGGCTGAAATTTAGCCACATCCTCAAAAAGTGTTGTACAACTTCTCGCCTCTGCTTTTCCTAGCTATATTAGAAGTGATTCGAACCGAATAATTAAAACTCACTAATAGAGTAGACTTTAATTTCATAAAGTTGTTTCAAAATTATAGGCCTATTATACTTAGAGGCCCAACACAACCCAGGCACAGGCCCCACTTATACGGTCGGCTAATAACTAAAGACGTTGTAGATTATTTTGTTGTAGGCCTTCCATTTTTAATGTGCATTATTTTTTACGAAGTGTTAAGTATTTTTGTAGACTTTTGATTTGTTGTACCGTTGCCGTACAACATTATATTTAGAGCATGTTTAGGTGGAGATTGGTTTTTATAGGTCTCTAGGCTGAGCTACGTTGGTCGAATTTTCCTCGTCAAAAGCACGTAAATCGAGCACAGATTATATCACGCGGGAAATTTGCAGATGTCACGAGCAATGTAACTGCGGGCGTGGTACAATAATAACATTAGGCCTACTGTTGCATTGTGCACGGCTACAGTGTGACACTCCTTCGTATCTATAGGCTGCTGTTGTGGTTGTACGATGTATGGTTATTAGGTAGATACACACGCCGGAAAAAAGGGCAAATTTTTCAGCAGTCTGGTCAACCTCAGAACATCACGAACAAGTAAAATGTTTAATGTACAAATTTGGTAATAGCTCAAACTCTGGTCGCTACAGGAGGCCGACACTCACTCACGAAAAACAAAATTGTGTAGCTCTATTTTAAAACTAAGCTATTTCAATAAGTAAATAATTAAATAAATGAATCGATAGGCTGAACAGCACACAATGTCCACTCGACGCCCACGCAATCAGAAAAGAAATAATTGCATTACTGTGACTGTGAGACTTGCGTTTATGGCACTTTCAAGATGAATGATATAATACGCCTTCAAACTGTGCCAAAAACAACGTTTCTTCATTCCACGGTCGTACTCATGCTACCTATCTCTAGCACTTAACTTTTTGAAGTAAAAGTTACTTCTGCCCTGATTTTTTTAATGCTTTTTTGTTTTTTTTTTCACATAGTAGCGTTTACGGGACACGCGTACAGACGAACGGACGGACGGACAGACGGGCAAGACATGCAATGCGGTCTATTAGGACGGCCGCATAATAACGTGTTAAATGACTACTGCAAATTGTATGAACTATTATTTTTACGAGTTGTTCGGCCGTGTTCAGAATGCATGGAATACCGACCGATTAGCGCTAAAGGTCACGTGAAGCCGGACGTGTTTGACGACATCGTCGGCTATGACGTCAGTAGTGACGTCACCGTCACGAGACCGCGAGGAATTAGCAGCAGCAGCAGCAGTAGCAGCAGCAGCAGTTGTGTCGTACCGCCGTCCCCCACAAAAAGTAAGTAACTGGAACGACTGATTTTTGTATGGTAGACTTGAAAGTGTATCCTATTCTTGCCCAATAATTATTAGCTACTTAGTGAACCTACAGAGTGACCAAAAATAGCACACTTTGTATACGCCTTAAGATTAGGCTATCAACTGTTAACCAATTTTCAAAATTCTTTTATTGTCAGAATTCGCAAATAATTTGTGATAAACCATCACTAGAATCTCACCACACCTTAAGTGTGTTGCTGCACTACCTTTGTTCTGTCTGTGTCTAACGGCGTGTTTGCCTGTAACGGTAAGCAATCTGTGTGACCACTATGTGATCCCATGTGGCAGGTGACGCTCCGTAGCTTTGAGACGGGAGGTTTCCCGTGAAGAGCTGTACCGTTTAACCATAACCGTAACCATTGACAATGTTTTGGCAGAGCGATCTCGCCGTCGGCCGGCGAAGCAGCAGGTCCTGTGGGAGTTCTTGCTGGAGACGCTGTCTAACCCCGACTACAACCCGGTTTACATCGAGTGGGTGGATCGGGCGCTGGGAATATTTCGCTTCGTTCAGTCGCAGCAAGTCGCAAAACTGTGGGGACAGCGTCGCAAGCGTCGCAACATGTGTTACGAATACTTCAGTCGCGCTATGAGGTCGGTGGTAGTAACTGCAGTAGTAGTAATAGCAGCAGCAGCAGTAAAAGTAGTAGTATTAGTAGTAGCAGTCAGTGTATTAACGTTGTGCTACGAATACGTCATCAGAGCCATAAAGTTAGTGCAAATTTTTAACAGGTGAGATTCTGGGTGCTAAAAATGCCAATATTTTTATTATCTAAATTTTTTCAATATTGGGTTTTTATCTCCCAAATTTTGCATTTTTGGACAAACATTTTTCGACAAAAGGAAAATTTTGCACAATTTTTCAATAGCCAAAAATTTAGGGTGCGCAATTGCGCTGCGAATGCTTTAATAAAGTTTTGAGGTTAGTGCTCCATCAAGAGCCCGCAGATACATTGTGTCCAATAAAATACAACCCCTTGCATCACTTAAGTAAGTAAGTAAGTAAGTAAGTAATATTTTATTAAACAACGGTTAAACGCCACTGCAAAACAGAACATAACATGCCAAACTGTGACCGATTTTCATTTTTTTCCTGAAAGACTCCGGTGAGAATTTGCATACACAAAATTGTCATTAAACTTGCCACCAGACTTTAAATGTTTTGCTATACTGCTTTGTGAAATATTATTTTTGAAAAGTTTTGTTTTCGAGTCTTCTAGTGAAGGAGTTTTTAAAATCGGTCACAGTTTGGTATGATATATAATGCAATTAGTTGTTTTGATGGGACGCGGTGTAGTAGTGTTTTTGACACATTGTGGTAGTAACACTAGTAGTTGTAGTTGTTGTCGTTACAGATATTACTACGCACGCGGCATAATGACGCGCGTCTGCGGTCGTCGTCTGGTCTATCAGTTTGGCCCTAACGCAGCCGGCTGGCAGTTGGACTGCTGCAACGCTCTGCAGTCTTAATGAGTCCTACGACGAACCTACGACCGACCTAAGACTCGCTCCGACTAGTTGCCACTCGTTGCAGCGAGTGCCGACCGACTTAGTGAGTGCAGTATTGTGAGGTCAAAGGTCAAAGATCGAAGATGAAGGTCGTCCCTATCAGCAGACACTATACTTCTATGCAAAATGTATAAACTGATACTTTACGTTGCGGCGAAACACTACCGTACGTGCATTTGTTACCCGGTGACTTAGACGCAGTGCTTTGCAGAGTAATACCGCGTTTACACGATCAAGCAAACATCTAGCAATTAGAGCACACGTCGTGCACGTGTATTTCGAATGCATTTGCTGGATGTTTGCTTCATGACTGCTCGATGTTTGTTTGATCGTGTCAACGGGGTATAACGTTTATAATGTTTAACCGGCCAGTGACGCTTTAGGTCACTAACTTTAATTGTCAAGTCTACATGCCATTTTAAATCATAAATTATAGGCCTACTGACGTCCCCACGGACCGAAAACCTTTTCTCATTTACTTTGTGATGAAGCATTTGCTCCAAGGTTTACGCGGTGTAGACGCCTCTGGATCATTGCGACGTTCAGCAACTCAGTTGAGTTTCGACCGAAATTTCTCACTCGGAAGCGACCTTATTAAACCATGGGCTCAACCACAAAAAAAGTAAACAGGCGGTCAGTTATGACGTTTAAAGGCACGACTAAGTTACAGCACAACGTCATCGTCGCCCTGTTCGAATAACTGAGCATCAGTGCTTAATTAACGATGGTGCAGCACGGGGGCCTTATCGCAGTAATAAATTAATACTTATACACTTCTGTGGCAGTGAGCTGGCACATCCTGTGCCGATCAGGCTACGTTCAACTGGATTTGTAAACGTTTATGCAAATATATGCAAATGAACAGGCGCATACGTTGAGCGTAATTCTGCAACTGTTTTCAGTGCGACTAGACATTATTTTCTTACGTCCTTGTCCGACTGATAAAAATGATAAAATAGCCATTTCGTCAACAACTATTGTACAGTAAATGTTTGGGTGGTTTACAAGTTACTTCACAATGCAGGGAAATTGCTTCAACTTAGGCCCAACCCCGTTTACACGAGAAAGCTGGCTCTACGAACGCACGACGAGCGCAACGAACGCTTTTCGTGCGCTCTCGGAGGGAGCCAGCTCGTTGTGCACTCGTAGAGCCAGCTTTCTAGTGTAAACGGGACATTAACAGCCGTTAAATTGCTTATTGCTGCACAAACAATGCGAAATTCGATGTAGGCTACCGGTAAGCAGAATTAATGTATTGTTTTGTATCATAATCAAGACTTGCGCCCTGATTCTTTCTGAGACTTTAGCGCTTTATAAATCATTTACTTACTTACTTACTTACTTTGTACTTAGTTGATATTTGTAACTAGTAATTTGTACAGTGTTCGGAATGTTCGTATAAAACAATATTACTTCTATGGGCTATTTTTTGAATTTTTTATGTGCCCTGATTCTCTTCTGAGATTTTGTCGCTATATAAATTGGTACTTACTTACTTACTTAAATCTTATCTCATAATATTCGCGTTTCCGTTCCCCGAAACTAATATTGAGCCTATCCAGCGGCGTCGGTTGAGGACGGGGGGAAGGGGAGACATGTCAGGAGGTTGTCATTTCCGACCGACAGCTGAAAATTTCCGGCGATAAAGATATCATATTGGTGCTCTGAATTCTCAGTGTAGCCTACCGCAGAATCCCCCCGAATGTCGAATTTTCAGCTGTCAAATTCTGTGGTGAAAATATTTCGATAAAATTTTTCGACAAGCTAAAATCCAGGGCGGATCTGCTCCCAGCTCCTTTAGCACGACGCCACTAGGGCCTATATCTATACCACAATTCGCGATAACGTTTGCCTTGCGTTTTGCCCGCCCCATCACCTCCACTAATCACGACGCTCATGTGTCGCTTCTCGTTTGTGAGAATTATCGAAAGTGCCGATAGTTGAATTGTTTCTATATAATTTTATCTCTTCTTACTTTTACTTCGAATCAATCCAGTATTACTACAAAAATATCCATTTACGAAACATATATCTGTACCACGACAAAAAGCAAAGTAATTAATGACAAGATTATGCATTTAATATCCATATCATTTTTTAAAAACACAGTACACGTGCATTTTCAAAACAGTACAAAAAAACTAAATTGAACACTGCCGCTTTGTCAGCTAGACGATCAATCAACTGAATCGAATAGAATTTACTTTAAAATAAGGCAACACAAGTGACGGATTGAAGCAGTTACAATAGGCAGCTGACAGTCAAACCACCAAACACAAAACGCTTACCGGATAAAAAGTAAACGATTAGTTTCCGCATTATATAAACAGCGAAATAGTTAACAACAGCCAATTCATTCAGAACACATGCAGTAAGTGATAAACGTCAACGCAACTTTCCGCTTTACGGTACGGTTAGAAAGAAATATAAACGTTCAAATAAACTAATAACAGTTTTTTTTCTAATCGCACTTTAGTAGGCTTAATGCTCAAAAAGTAAAAAAGAGAGAGGAAATAATACATCCCTCTGGGATAGATAAACCGTCTATATATAGCTACGGTTAAGTTGGGGTGCGTTCACCTGTTTCGGGTGGCAGTTAACACCGTATGATTTCATATGGCAGGTGACGCTCCGTAGTTCTGCAACGGGTTTCCCATAAAAGCGATACACACGCTATAACTGTTTAACAAATCAAAGTAAGTGCTAAGTTAGTACGCTAGCTGTATGGGCTGGGGTAAGGGGTAACGTTCACCAGTGTATAACGTTGACCGACGGCAGACCATAGATCTGTACCCCCATGCGGGCGGCCATCTTGGCCAGGCCTTCAGTCTCTATGTGATGTTCAAACACGAATGGCGGGAACATGAGTCCTGAGCGGTGAAGATCTGCCGCTATCAACAGTACACAGCCGCCGACACCGTCTAGACGTACCTGCAGATAAAACGTTTAATAAAATACAAGGTAGTGTAGAAAAATAATAGGCGTGATGTGCATGCCACAGAACAGCAAATTTTTTCCAGAGTCTACTGGTAAAAAACTGTACAAATTGGTTAATATTTAGCTTCATATGCAAGTTGTCTTAGGCTATCTCGAGTCACTTCTGCGCAATTCACTCTTGAAATGTGTTGCAACCCGAAATCGAAAAAAAATCCATTAAAATCCCCTATTTGGGGGGTTTAAGGTCATTCAAGGTCATCGATGTTGACATTTAAGCTCGTCGTTAGTGATAAGCAGCATGTTTGTGACTATCTGCAACCGCTTTCACGCTAGACGACCCAATAGCGGTAAAATAACGTTTTGGGGGAGGGGGTGCCCCTTTTTCACGCCCTCGTTCGAGGGGAACCCCTTCACCCAGCGGCATGAAATTTGGTCGCGAAATACTAAAGACTTTAAGCTATCATATGGTAAAAACCAGAAGTCTCTATCTCACATGGTCTTGAAACTGTATCGAGACGTGACAGACACAAGACACAAGACACTTAGGACACCAGGGCACTAGGACAGAATTACCATAGCTAATACGCGCTATAGCGTAAAAGCTGGCTAAGCAAAAACAAAAACGTGCATTTTATTTGGCAATAACCAGTGTTAGCTATAATAACAATCAACAACAAATTAATCGTTCATTTAGGCCTACGTGAAGTCGACAATAAAAAATTTAAATTACAACTTACAATTTAATGTCGGCAAAAATTTGTGAAACTTGAGAAACTTTGAAAAGTGAAAATTAATGTTCACCGCCCATCACGGTAACTAACGCCGTGGCTACACGCACTGACTTTTTCGTCCGATGTGTCGACAGAGAAAGATGAGCCTTCAGAGGTTTAAAAAGCTGTCCAAACAAATCGGACGGAATGTGCGTGCTCATTCTTTACGATTTTCTCGGACGAGGTTTATTGCCTGCCAGCCAAAAGACGCCCACCACAATCTCGAACGAGGAAATCGGACGCATCGTCCGACGTATCGTCCGACGTGTCCGATTTCCTCGTCCGAGAAGCTCGGACAACATCTCAGACGAGGAAATTGGTGCGTACAGCCACGGCTTTATACGTACGAGGTCAGACTCGGTTTTGAGATCGTTGAGAAAGCGTCGTTTCGTCGTTCTGTAGCCCTCCAGCATGAGTTCTTCCGGCAGCAGGGAGTTGAGCTCTGCTAGCGACTCGTTTGTCTCGCGCCACGTGTTTCGATCAAAAGTCGTCGTCTAATATTTGTATACACAAACACAAACCCACCATACAATCATGAAAATATTTAGAACAAAAAGCCCAGCTGTTGCTAATGTGGGCCGACCGTACCGCCTACATCTGAAGGCCAGTCTCCGGTCGTGGAAAAAAGCGATTTCCCAGAGTGATTACACTCCCATAAACGCTACGGTGACGCTGCGATATCAAACGCTAAAATCAACGCTAGGATTGCGATAGGATGAACCTACGGTAATTCGGCGCAAGTGGGTGATTGGCTGCAGGCAGCAACTTAATTTGCATTCAAAATCGCGGCCAAACCGCTGCAGATAAAGACATGGCTAGTATTGACAGCACAAATTTATCGAGGTAAATGAATTATCGTGGCAACAGAAAACAAAAAGCCCAGCTGTCGCTAGGATAGCCGACTGTATTGTTGTCAGTGACTTTCAAGGTTATCTAAGGTCGATGATTTTCACCTCATTTGAAAGGGCATATGCGATTTTCTATTAATGATCAATAGCAACCTTGGCCCTATATCGCACCGTTTAGTCACAATAGCGCGTACTAACCTTCAAGGTCATCCAATGTCAATAATTTTTACGTCATTTGAAAGCCAGTATGCGACTTTCTATTAGTTATCAACAGTAACCGTGGCCCTATTTCTCACCATTTCCGAGATACGACCACTTATAGCTTAAAACATTCCATTGAAAATTGCGGCCAAACCGCTGCAGATAAAAATATCGTTACTACTGACAGCTTATAGGAAGTCGCCAGCGCTCGACGTACCGTAGTGCGTTATGACCTTTCAAGGTCATCCAAAGTCAATGATTTACATGTCATTTGAAAACCGATATGCGACTTCCTATTAGTGATCAATAGCAACCTATCTTGCACATATCTTGCACAGTTTAGCAACGAATTCCCACGATACATCCGTGACAGACGGATGACAGACGGACGACAGCCATACCAAAAGCTCGACCGTTACTAAGGTACAGTCGGCTAAAACCAAACAAAGAACTTAGCGACGATGCTGTAAACAATACTATTGTCATTAAAACAGATAGTAACAACAATGCGGTCGCATAACTTACCTGTCCATTGTTCATTCTCCACAAACAGTTGGGCACTACAATCGTCCTGTTGGCGGCGAGCAGATGACGAATCAGATCACGAGGTATGTGTCTTACATCGACGTCCATCCACAGTACCCAGTTCACCGTCGCGGCCTGGGCGCCCAGAAGGCCGAGGGCCGCAGACAGTAATCTGTTGCGGGCCAATGCGATGTGCTGTCGACGGTGTAACTGGAAGGCCGGGTGATGTCTGTCTTTGCCGGTCCTGTGTGCAGACCTGCCCGGCAGACGCACCAGCTCTAGACGTCTGAAGAACGGAGCAAAGTCAACGACCAATTCTTCAGCCATCTGTAACACATTGCATTACCGGATAAAATATACCAGTGGCGTCGTCGCAGAAAAGCAGGAAGTAATTATTTTCTCCCCTTAAATTTTAGCTCGTAGAAAATTTTCTTCTGGCCCAAAAAAGGTTTTTTCCGAAAATAGTGAATTTAGACCTGCATTTTTTTATTTTAAGGAAGTTTGGGTGCAATATTAAAATTCTGAGCTCCAATAATTTGCAGCCGTTTGCTGGAAAATTGCTAATCTTGTATTACCACATTTCTCCTATTTTTCAACCCACGACGTTACTGCCGTATGTACACAATTAACTTGACATTAGACAATGGTTTGAACCATATCTATGGTTTGAACCGACCCACGCCATTGCTTGATATGGCTCATGAGCGCCGCCAACGTTACTATCACCATAACCACCATTACGACGACGACAACAACAACAACTACTATTACTAGTCTACTACAGTTCACCTGCAGAGTTTTGTCGTTGCTGGAGTCTTCGCCCAGTACGACTGAGATCAATCGGTGCGGATAGGCCAGAGAACAGAGGTTCTCAAAGTAGTGTCGAAGCAACGTCTCCGAGTTACAGATCGGCGTCAAGATCAGAATCTCGTCAGTAAACGTCACCTGCATTCACAAGTAGCCTATAGATCTTTTTTACTAATACTCCATTCTAAACAGGACAGCTAGGCAGTGCCGCGAAGTGAAAAGTCAACCTTTTAAAGTTGCACGTTCTTATTACTTTATACTGCCAAAGACAGCACTTGGCTGTTACAGCTAAACTGAAAGAGCGCACTGTTATATATTTATGTCTGAATAATCCGGTCCTGACTAAAAACGTGTTCAAAGCGACAGCAATGAACTGAACTAAAATAAATCAAATTGCCAGTTGGCTTTTTGTACATTCCGTGCAACGCAATTAAAATGATTTAAATTGCGCTGACATGTTGCAGTCGGGTTTAGTTCGGTCAAATTAAAGAACCACGATATCAAACTAAAGTTGATAACGTACGAAAGAAAATTAAACCACAGCGGAGGTACAAAAAGCCAAAGCTCAGACAGTTGCCGGCAAACGAGCCAAGCACTACGGACCAGAGAAGGGCAAGAACGGACTGCAATTAGGTTTAATTTGTTCACATATGGTCCGTTGCGGTGATTAGTCATACCGTCCGTCCCTTTGTATAGGCGACTGCTACGACTAGCGTCGACTACAGGTTAAGCGGTTTTCACAATTTTTAACACTGTCAGACTCAGGAAAAATGCATAATAACACTATCGCTAAAGATCCCACTGCACGTCAAGTACATGTATGTCGCTAAACTACCTTGCGAAATATAGGCGTTCTGCCTTTAAGGCCGAAACCTGCTCTTTAAAACATCTTGCTTACCAATACATTTTCTTCTGTCTATGCCACCCTGTTACGAATGCCCGTATTTCATCAGCAGAAGTCAGTAGGCCTACCTGAGACATGGGCGGAGATCGCTGTACAACGGCCTTACGAAACCACTCGTCCTGGGGATCTTGGATGTTGAAGCTGGCCGGACAGCGATGTAAGACGAACTGGCGCTGTACCGGGGGCGGCAGCGTCACTGCAGTATTCAGTCCTGTCGAGTTAATCCTAGTTGCAGCGGCGACAGTCGGAAGATCGTCGTCGGACAGTTGCGCGACGTTGCGTCGTTGAAACTCGTAACGTTCTGAACTACCCTGAAACGATTCTGCGACGGTCTTTCTACCTGTCCTCGAGTATGGCGCCTCATCAGCAGGAAAGTGCTGTCTCGCAGGCATATCGACGCCCCATGTCGACCTCCTGTATGTCTCACGTTGTAAACCGATAATTCTAGCGGTAGATCGGCGATCTTGTTGTTAGTAAGTAAGTAAGTAAGTAAGTAAATGATTTATAAAGCGCCAAAGTCTCAGAAAGAATCAGGGCGCATAGGATGATGGACTAGAACTAGAAATTTGCTACGGTCGTAGCTTGGGTAAACCCGTTATATGGTAGACTCGACATTTGTGGCAAACAGAAGGTCTGTGAACCGATGCCATGACGCTGTTAAGGTTTATTCAGTACAATAGCCTACCAGAGTCCCAGATCAAACGGAAGCCGCGTATTGCAAAACGCCAACGTGAAAATGGCAACTATAGTGTGCTTTAATAAACTTCAATAAATGTGCGGTAACTGATATGCCCAACAAAGTGTGTGATTTCAGTTCCAACCACAATTTTGGCAGTGCAGTGAAAAAATGTGGGTGCATTCTTAGGGTTATCACGTGATGACAGTAATGAGATAAATAAAGGGCGATCTACCACTAATAATTTTCAGCTCATTTGGCGCAAGATTGCCGATCTACCGCTAGCACTGACCGCCGTAATCGTTGCCTTGACACATCAGATTCTTCGATCTCCGCATCACGAAGCTGTTTTTGACTAGAGGAAGAACGATCATCGGGTCTAGGACAGACGTCGCGGCGGACTAAAAACTGATGCCTGTGATAGACTAGCAGCGCTGCGACCAGCAGCGACGCGCTTGCAACAGTTGCAGCAACGTTGCGGCGATGACACGGCACTAACATGACAACACTGCAGTTGCCACAGTGCTTCCATTCATGTATCGATATTAAGCGCTGCAGAAACAACCCGCATCAATTCAAACAAACTCAACCGCATTGCTGTACGACGCGAAAACTGTCTTGCTATTGAGGATTAAAGCCCAACCTCCGCATGCCTCGATTTGTTCTACAACAAACAGTGCAACATTGCCAACAAATCGAACGTCTATACGGCTAATCCATCACAAATTTTCTACTGTATGACTTACATACAGCACTGCTGGGGTAAATAAGCGAGTAGGCTACGCCGTATGAGCTTATACCACTCCAGACAGTGCGGTATCGTAGTTAAATCACGACGTCGTTTGCTTTATGACGCAGAACTGCAATTGAATACGGTGAAAACAGTCCTGATGCGAGCGCAGTGTGGTTTAAGCACAATTCTGCATAAAAAAATTCAAGACCTACAACAAAATGCAAGATGGTGCACATGTTGCAGTACGATTTGTTGTCGATCTAGTTCAGAAAGAAATTGAAATAGTGGAGTCAGCGCCTAAACAGCGCGCAAACGCGACAGGCTGGACGCACATGGCACACCTGGGCGCCATGCAATGACTAGTTTACCTGACACACACTGCAGGTAGCTATTGGCCTATAGATGCGTCGCAGCGCTGCAACCGCTCTGCGCTGACGCTCGCAGCACCATTCATAGTTCAGCTGGCGCCGGTACGCATTGCTACGACTGATGCGTTTTGCTCACTGTTGATGTACCGCCGAAGACAAAAAGCCCAGCTGTCCCTAAAGAGGGTCGACCGTTTATGAGATACGGCGCTACTAATAGGTTGAAACCTTGCATCGAAAATTGCGGCTAAACCGCTGCACATGGAGACGTGGTTACCGTTGACAGCTTATAAAAACTCGTCATTGCCCTGTCCAACGGCCCCATCGCCGACCTTATCGATGATAGGTTGTTACCAGGAGAAAGCCGCATGAGCTCTTTTACATGATACATGATCTTGGTTGACCTTGAAGGGTCATTACGCGCTGTGTTATATCAGTCGTGCGGTATTGTGGCTGAACGGTAAGTCGATAGAAGGTCGGCGATGATGCCATTGAACAGGGCGATGACGAGCTCGGAGCTCCTATAGCCTGTCAATAATCTTTCCATTTGCAGCGGTTTAGCCGCAATTTAAACGCAAATTTTAGAGCTACCGTATCGATCGCTGCTGTAGGCCTATCTTAGAAACGATGACAAATAGTTTAGGACGAAGGTTGCTATTAAGTACTCATAGAAAGCCCTTTCAGATGAGGCAAAAGTCATCGATCTTGGATGATCTTGAAAGACACTAGGCACTATTGGGGATAAACAGAAAACAGTACGTCGTAGAGAGTTGGTCGGCGATGGTACCGTTGGATATAGAGCAATGACGAGTTCCTATAGGCAGTTAGTAGTAACCATGTCGCTATCTGCAGCGGTTTGGCCGCAATTGCAAAATGCAAAAGTTTCTGCCTGCAGCCATCACCATTGCGATGTGCGTCGAATTAGCACATCGTGGCGTTAATTTGTAGCGTTCAATATAGCAGCGTTACCATTATAGCGTGTGTAGCATTGTATTCACTGAGAAATCGCTTTCTTTCCGCGGCCGGAAGTCGGACGCTGGCCTTTGTTGAATGTACGCGGTAGGGTCGACTCACTCTAGCTGTGCTTCTTCGTCTAGCCTCTAGAGGACTACATCACTGTTTTCAATTAAACCTGCACATCTCTAATTTTTTTTCACGTAAATTATCTATTCTATGCGTATATTTCTTGACCTTTGTTTACATTTGTTTGTTTATTGTATAAATGTCGTGAAGTGAAATAATAAATTATTGTTCAGATATGTCGAAGCAGCTGACAAGTGCTATAGAAAAGTATCGCAACTGGCAGAAAATTGTACGCCAGAATCGTGGTCTCTGGGGAACATTTCTGCAACTTTTTAGGTTAGTTTTTAGACCAGCGCAGATCATGTAAACATTGCGTACACAGCCGCTTGCGGAAATTCATTCACTGAACAGTTCAACATTATGATACTATGGGCGCCGGTCTAAAGTAGGATATCCTTATTTAAGCAACGTTAATTCTATTTTTAGTTTGGCGAATTGACAGAAGCAACGCAAAATTTGCTACTATAAGTTTGGGGAAAACGGATAACGCCCGACGCCGCCGGGCCGCTGACATTCTGCCGCCGTTACAACTGGTCTGATGTCACTGCAGCCACTGATACTTCGTCGGAAGTCGACGGCCTAGGAAGACTAAAATGTAGGAGAAAGTTAATTAACTACCTAATAAAGCTGAAATAAATAAATCGTCATGTATAGCGTGCCGGCAGCCGGCAAGCTAGCCTTGCAGTTAGGCTGCCGCTGTGATTGGCTCAGGCTACTTATAACTTAGCAAACGCGAATTGGTCCACAGAGCCAGAGTTGCCAATTTTTATTGGTGGAAAAGTGCCATATCTAACAAATAATACTCAGTACTTCAAATGGCCTGAAGTTTTGCCGTCTGTCAGTGCCATGACACATTCATGCTGAAATGAATAATTACCATGTCATGTATAGGTAGGCTTACAGTGTGTAACTGGACTATAGGCCTATATTCATGCAAATGCACTTATCTAGGCTAAGTTGATTGCAGTTATGTAGTATCATGCATTTGTTCTATGATTCAACCTTATCAGCTTACAGAATACTAATACAGTAATACTAGGCCTAACTTGTAACTTAACTTTGCATAGGCCTAGTTTATGTTGGCAACCTCAAAACGGAATTTTTTTCAGCCAAAAATAATTTTTACAGGCTGTACTTTTGGAATAGACATATCTGACAAGAAAACGATTAAGTCGTCCCCAAACTGTGTTGGGTGGGACATTAAGCCCTACTCACTCACTTCCTCGCCAGTCACTCACTGCTGGATCTTATGCAGTCATGTGGCTGGTGATTGCGTGAATCTCAGCTGGTTGGTTGGCATTGGCAAGCCTGGAATGCCCCTCGCTCCCTTGCTCAGATGCCAAGTATTGCCATGCATGATGGCTTTTACAAGAAAAAAATGTCGTCCTAAAGTTCACGAAAAGAAGAAAACATCTCCTACATTAAATTCGGAACGACTAGCGTCTGCAATGACAGAATTAGAGCAACGCTCTAGTTTGCTGCCAATCACAACTGACTGCCGGCAGGCTAGTTGTTCATTTAGGCTGCCGGCTGCCAGCACGCTATACATGACGTAAATAAATTTAAGTTGCGCAGTAAGTTTTTAGGTTTATGCTGTATTTCACGAGCAGGCCATTATGGTCCAATTCTGCCATTGTGCAGCCGAGAGTAGGCCTACACTGAAAAATTTTTAACCTCTCAGTATTTTGAAAAGAAATGTGGCACTTAATCAATAATCATCTTTTTCAGTTCATCTAGTATAATGAAAGAACGTCGCCCTGCACAATTAGTCATAGTAGATCGCATCACTCTCCAGCTGCGCAGATTTCATTTCAGCAGCCAGTGCTGGTAACTAGGAGTTTAATAGAACTCTGAATTAAAAATCTTCCTAATATTTTTTTACTTTATAATTAGCAAATCTATTCAGCTTCTTTAATGCAGTACTGGCACGGCAGTGTGAATTAAACAGCAAAGCGGCCGAACTGATTTTAATAGCCGATTAGCTGCATTTCAGATCACTGAACTGCTTTTAGTAAATTCTGATTCTTTCAACTCAGTTCAGCGAAGTGACGATAGTAATTTGGGTCACCAGTCTCTCAGTTTGCCAAACTGACCGTAGCACTGAGCTTTAAGCATTATGACATACCTCACTAGACTCATAATAAATCTTTACATTCAATTTTGATGTTTTAATGGTGAACAGTGTAGTTATTTTAAAATTTATCGACTTCATAAACCTTCAGTACTTTATTTTAAAATTGCAACACAACGCTAATATACCACATGGCAGCCATTTTCTGTTTACATTTTCGATAACAGTTGTGCAAATAAACCAGATCGACCTAACCCTAACCTCAAACTTGACCCTAGTGCTAAACCTATCCCTAACCCCAAGCCTGACCCTAACCCTGACCCAAAACGTTCACGCAAAAAATGTAAAAAAAAACAACTAAGAAATATCATTGTGAGTCTGCTGACAGTGCTGAGGTACACCATATTGCTTAAATCAGGGTATTTTAGTTTAGACTGGCACCAATGTTATGTGTACCACGATAAGATGATGGTCCTAGGAATGATAATGCTTATTATTTCGGCCACGTTAAACCGTTGTGTGAAATAAACAGATCTGGTAGCTCGCTAAGTATTTACCAAAAAACGACCAGCTTTTTTCCATTTTCGGTTAGGGTTAGGTTTTCGATATTTCGGTAGTTTTTGGTATTTAGTGCCACCCAACAGATCAACATCAAATTTTTACAAAAATTCAACAAATGCATTAGAAATTGAAGTTAGTGGAGTTGAGCATAAAGAAATGTGTTGTCTGATATGTGGTGTACACATTATGTAGGACTGACGAGTTGAAATTTGGTGATTTGGTGGGCATCGACGAACACGGAAACAAGTACTATCAGAACAAGATGTACTTCTTCGGTAGATATTATCTGTATTATAAAAGTACTTATTTATTGGCATCGATGAATAATTGAGCATGGCAAAACAAATATCAGGGCAAGGTGTACTTCGTCAGTAATTAATCTGTTGCGACTCAGGTTTTATAATAAACAAATTATCAGATCAAGGTGTACCCATTGTACTGGTGCTTTCTCAGTAAGTCGTATTATATAGTGCGATATTTGGCTGTGTGCAGGCATGCCTACTGCTTTTACTACAGTCATTCCCTGGTGACAGCTGGAATCTTGTTTTATTCATTTAGGTTTGAGGTCTCGGATTGCTTCTGTAGTGGTTGTAAATATTTTCAATTACTATTGAATTTTTTTCTAGTTTAATCTAATATATGTTACTATTATATTTGCAGGTCGCAGTCGGTGGGTTTATTATAATGATGAAAAGTTTGGTTGGAACTATGATGCAACCCAGATTCCTCCCGACTGGTGAGTAATAGTTGTAGTTGTAGAACTTGTAACTTAGTTGTAGCAGTAGTAGTTGCAGCAGCAGTAGTAGTCTACACTGGCTTACCTTACCTTACCTTACCTCCAGGGTGGGCAGGCTCTTACACCTGCCCAGCACTGAGGCCGTATCATTTCGGCCCAATGCGCATCCCCGAATGTAAACACAAGGTTATAGGTAGCGGCTATAAAGCCGTAGACAGCTTTGAAGCTGTAAATAGACGGCTGTAAAGCCGTAGTCAGCTGTGAAGCCGAAACCAGCACCAAAGCACTGGTAACGTGTAGCAAATCTGCTCTCATGGGTTTGGTCAGTTCTTAGTTAGCTCCTCACCTCCAGATTTTAGAAATCTTTCAGGTCATTGGTGCAAAGCCCCACCACCACGACAAGGTGGCTGACCACGGTGGGGTAGTCTACACTGGCTACTTTCAAGGAAAATCTGAAGACACACGTTTTTAGCAGTTGTACAACTTTTAACATTTTACGACATCATGTGTCTTTAGCAAATACTTGTATTGTACTTTGTACTTGTAGCTTTCTGATTTACAGCACATTAAATATGACATTTTAGCAACAGTACAGTAGTGGTAGTTGTAATGACAGCAACAATGTATAGTAGTAATAGCAGTGTGTATTAGTTGTAGTTACAGTGTTCTATTAGGTAAACCGGTGTCTGTAAAAAGGCCCAAATTGGTGGGTTTTGGGATTTCTATGAGTTTTCAGTTGGTTGATTCATATGTTTGCTCCCCACGCCATAAAATATGCCAATATTTGCAAATTCATAGGTTCAAATGTTTCAGTAAACTTAGCCATAGTGAAATAATTCATTATTAGTGGAACAAGAAACTAAAATTGAATTAAGTTTGGGTGGATTTACTGAAAAAACCCGCTGGGATTTTTGTGCATCTGCCCTAGTGTCTCAACCCCTTTTTGTAGTAGTAGTAGTAGTGAATGGTTGTAGTGTGTTGTAGTAAAAATAGGCAGTGCTGTAGCTATTGTTGTGGCTGTTGTTTTCAGGCACCGATGGCTGCATTACATGACAGATGACCCTCCGTCGAAGACAGATCTCCCTCGTCACAAGTGGATGCTTCCTCACGTGGACAACCTTTCCGGAACACCTGAGCAATATGTTCCCTACTCCACCACTAGACCCAAGATCCAAGCCTGGAAACCCCCACAGCAGCATTAGTTGTTGTTGTTTCGGTTTGTTATTGTATTAGTAGTTGTTTCAGCTGCAACTACTAATATTACTACGATTACCTGAATCTCGCACCAATATGTGCCATATGCCACCTAATATACAATTCTGGACATTGCTGCAGTTGTAGTTGTAGTTGCTGTTATAGTATTAGTACTCCAAAGTTTGATGTTTTCCCATGGATTTTGTTGCAAGGTTGCAAAAAATCTGGGTTTTCAAGAAAGCCCAATATGGTAGGTTTTTTGTTTTTTTTGGGGGGGGAGTTTATTAGGTTAAACTGGTTAAACCAATTTCCATAAAAGGCCCAAATTGGTGGGTTTTGGGATTTGCACAGGTTTTCAGTTGGTTGATTCATATGAATTTCTGTTTGCTCCCCACAGCATAGAATATACCAATATTTGCAAGTTTGTAGAGCTCTGAATGTCCCAGAAAACTTAGCCATAATAAAATACTTCAAGCGGAAGAAGAAACTAAAATTGAATTGCATTTTTGGTGGGTTTACCGCGAAAACCTACTGGGTTTTTTTGTGTTTCTTCCCCGTTGCCTCAACCCTGTTTTGTTGATGGAGGTGGGATAAATTTTGTAGTGATTTTGCTACGACACTAGGCCTTAGACATGCCTGGAAACCACTGCAGCTGTAGTTGTTGTTTTAGTAGTAGTTGTTTGATTCATCTGCAAAATCTGCTACTACTCCTACTAACTGACACTAGTTAGAAGAGTGCTCACTGTGCATAGTCCATACATACGTTTGTTTTGCTGTGTCGTTAATAATTTTCCAGATTTTCCTTGAATTTTGCATAAAAAATGACTGCTGAACTATAGAAATGCTTTACATTATTGTCACATTTTTACAGGGTGTCACTATCTGGTCAATATATTATAAAGTTGTATGGAAAGACTCATGCTGGCTAATTTGTCTACATTGACCGAACTGCTTAGTCATAACTGTTATCAGTTTAAGAATCTTGTGGATCAATCTCAGCTTTTCTAAGTCCAGTTTCTACCAGTGTAATACTGTATGCACGTGTCAGTACAGAAATATAGTCAAGATTTGTGCACTGATAGCATGCTTTGTTGTTGGTATGATGTCATCTTGTGACACAGAGCTGTCTAGTGGAAATAGTTCCTTTGTAAAAAAAATTCTCGTGTTTCTGGTTTTTTGGACCCTAAAAATATCGATGTCGTGTTTAGTTTTCTTTCAGATGTTTTAGTGAAACAAAACTGTTTGTATTTGCTCTAGTGCAAGCATTTTTCCTATCGCTACCCATTTCTCTATAGCATGGTCTGTCATTTTGTCATCTGACAGATTAACGTGCCATCTGGCAGGTACACTACCCCCATCTAACGCATTGTGTTAGATGGGGGTCTCTCGTGGTCTCTCAAAACATGCAATTGCAACTTGATGCTGCCACTAGACATACAGAAACAAAAAGCAATTCTACATTTCACTAAATTACTTTGTGATTCCGTTTTCACTTTAGTACTATTCAGTGTGTCACTTTGTTTTTATCTCTGCCAAGTGTGTGAACATAGTGAACATTGGAGGAGATAGAGATTGGCCGTTCTGGCCGTGTTTCCATCGTTCTGTGTGTGTGATGACTCATAATGGCAATGACGTCATTGCACCAACTGCCCAAGCAGCAACGCTGGCTATTACATTTCCCTCCCTCCCCTGCAGCAAAGTGGCTCTTACTTAACTTCACAAACATTCCTAAACTTCATCTGGGAGATACACTGCTGCATGACAGTCAAATCATGTGATAGACTGGCTGTTGGGGCCCACAAATTAGGATAGATGAAATTTATTAACGTTTTTTTCATTCATTATAACACATATTATGCTTGGTCTGCTTTCCCCAGGTAGTGCAAAAGCAGACGTTGGGTGAGGTGGAAGCTAAAACACTTATTTAATATCAGAAATATTTCTGCCCAAAATTGTTAAAATCTGCTAAAACTTATTCAAGTTTTTATCGATAATGTTGGGGATATTTTATTCAGGTTTTCTGCTTATTTTAACACATATTTCACTTGATCTGCTTTCCCTAGGTAGTGCAGAAGCGTACACTGAGTGAGGTGGGAAACTGAATGGTCATTTGATGGCAAGTTGCATCAGGAATATTCGTACTGAAAATTATCAAAATTTGATAATTGGTTTTCAAATTATAGTCGAAAATGTCAGGGATGCTTTTCTGGGGGACACTGTGTAGTTTTTATAAGTTGTTGTGTAATATATTATTACACGACATGACTAAAGGTCAAAAATAAAATTCGCGCAGCCCTGCTTTTTGCTGGATTGCAACCCGAAGCACAGGATTTTTTAAGCCTAAGTCTTTGTCATTGCTGCACCAAATATTTTCCGAATTCATAACATTCGAAATGCACAGTGTGGAGACGGCATAAAACAACAAAAAAACAGATTCAGACAAAAGAAGTAAGGTAAGGCACACCGCAAAACAATTTAATCACTGTAGACATTAAAAACCAACAATGTAAAGTACCTTAGCCTAACGTGATTGTCACAACAATAACAAAAACTAACCTATACAACAACTCATACTACTGCATTGTAGTTTCAGCAGCGTTTACAAAGTATAAATCATGGAGCAAATGTTCTGTCATCAAAATAAGGGGTAGATTTTCAGCCATGCAAGGGGCTTTTGTTAAATTTGGGACCTAAATTATAACTACTTTCCATCTAGCATGCCACCAAATGTGTTTTAGGCCCAGAAATTTGTCCCAAAATCAACGGTAGATAGAACTTCGCCACAGAATCAGTTGAAGTGGCTTACAGAGCTTCAATATATGCCCCTAGTGAAAAGGCCCGCAGAAAAGAAATGGTAGGAAGATAGGAAAGGGAACAGGGGGAGATGAGAGACATAGGGAGGAAGGGGAATAACTTGCTTCAAGGCTTAATGGGACAGATGCCACTGACTAATGTGAATGCAAACAACTATTAATACAGATAATAACTAATAAAATAAAACTAATAAAAATGGGCAACATTAACAACACACTTCTAAGGCAGTCAGAGGCCCATCCAGGATTTCTTCAGATAGACGAAAAGTGAAAAGTCTATCCACACAAACGAATCTCCGCCACTTTCCCCTTTGTACATCTCCCTCACTTACCCACCCTGTGGACTGCGTCTGAGGATCTTAATAACCTAGAAAATGTTGCAAATTTAGTCAGTGATTTTTGGCACGTTTTGGAAACAAATCCAGCGCTATCCAGTTTCCAGTTGTGTGAACGTTTTTCTCAATACCAAGGGAAGGGTTGCATATGGAGGCTGCACCCCCCTGTGTAAATAAGCCAATGAGGGCAATGGAATGATTGAATGGTCAGAAACTCAGCTTTTGTCAACAAAACATTAAACACCAATGATAGACATCAAAACACTACATGCAGTGCAGTGCCAACAGAAGCACGGCAAAATTAAGAAGCAATTTGAACTAATGCTCACGAGACGCGCGAAAACCTATAGCATTTCCGGTTCAGTAGTTTAGCTGAAAATTGGGGTGTTCACGCTAAGTTAATATACAAATACCAAATTATCTGGATCGCTTAACAACAGTTCCATGGCACCACCTTGTGAATGATATAGACCTGTGTCGCAGCCCAAAATCGCCAAAATATCTATAAAGCCCTCTATTTTGACGTTCAAGGTCATTCAAGGTCATTGAATTTGGCGCCAATTGAGAGCCAGTGTACGACTTCCTATTAGTGATTAATAGTAACCTAGGCCCTATCTTGCACCGTTACTGAGATACAGCGACTTATTGGCCAAAAATCACAAATTTTGCCCACCCCCTCTCATTTATTGCCCTCGTTCAGGGTGACCCCCTTCGAATTTATGGAAAAGCTTTACGGTTCCCGTAACTAGAGTCTTCACGGCAGCCGACGGTGAAGATTTGGTGATTCTAGCTTGCACTGCTTTTGACTGATCCACCCGTGTGACAGACAGATGGACAGACAGAATTGCGATGGCTGAGACGTGCTGAAAGCAGTAGCTGCTTTTGCACGCAAAAAATCCACATTCAGAACAATAATTCCAAACCATCAACCGGCATCTAAAGGAATGCAACGTTAAGTCCAGACAATTTATTTCACAATTATGGCAGGGTCATATGGAGGATCGGGTGTCCCGTGGTTTACATAAAGCGTAAAACAACCCTTCGCTGATGGTGCTAGTTTATTCCACATCGCCCGCTGTTCCTGCTGTAGGTCGGTCACTTGTGACGTCGGTATAAACATTATGCGAGTTGTTTCATCAGCCTCGGCCTGAGTACCTTCGTTGTACCTGCCACGAATTTCCTCCGAAGACAAGCTGCACCTGCAAACCATAGGTGTACACAGGACATACTAAGCAGCAAATTGGGCTAACAAAGTAGTACCGGTAGGAGGCAGGAAATTGCATTTTTCTGACAGAGAGCTCCATATTTCTGGCACAAGATTACAGGTGCTCAAAATTTCAATTATGCCACGAATGAAAATAAAAGATTTTCAGCCGCACACTTTGTATTTCTGGTCGAAAATTTTCCCACCAGAAGAAAATTTCCAACAGGTTTTCAAACCGGCCTTCTTGCCACACACCATTCAATGTACCAAAGTAAAGTCCTTCCCAAGCCATAAGGCCCACAAGGTGGCGCCGATCTCCATTTCCTTAGCTCTCAACCAGACACCACCTTACACTGCAAGACCCTTGGTATGGGGCTAGTGCATTGCGTGGAATGCCAATATTTATGTACCAGCTTTTGCCGGTACTCACTGCACCTATCCTGGAGAGACAGTAACAATAGTAACACTAAAGGACAATGCTTGTGTTGCTGTCGTCATGGATAAACATTGTCCTCCACTATAAAACACTGATGCCAATTTTCAGTCTGGCTTATGGCCGTAAATGAAAGTCATTTTTCGGCACTGTTTTCATTTTTGGATGGAAATTACAAAAAAAATAGCTGACCTCATGAACTATTTACTAAAGGTTAAAGGTGGTGATATAGTCCTTAATGGGACGCCAATCTCAGAGCTACAGAGCGTCACCTGCCGTATGGGATCACACAGTGTTACCTGCCACCCGACACAGGTGAACGCGCCCCACCTTAACCCCAGCCAGATAGGCTGGTACTCGATTTACCTACCCTAGAGGGACCGATGGAAGGCTGAGTTGACCTAGGTGGCTGGCTACATACTCGGATGGTTTACAGGCAGTCACCCATCGCAGTACTAACCGGGCCCGTCGTACAGTAACTTCGTTGATCGGATCAAATGCGTTACCACTTCTACTACAGACCTGACGTAGTATTCGGAGCTAGGGCGGCCAGCACTCGTAGTATTTCGTGCTATTCCAAGCAGTATGGGGTCAGTCAATGTGTCAAGTGGAATGTTAACTTCATGAATGATTTCCTGCAGCGTTGAGTTGAATATTTCATTAATGACCGAGGACTGTGAAAGACTAGAGATATTGACGCTGTCAGCTTCAACCTTGCCTACAATCTCCTGAAACACCAATGAAATTGTTGTAGCGGAAGCAGCAAAGTAAAGTGTCAGTTTATACATGGCCTACTCAACGAGTTCCAAGTGTGCTCAGTACAATTTGTCATCTATATTTCACCAACAGAAGCATGTCTTCAGCTGACATTTCAAAGTGCCGAGCTCTGGGTCAGGAAGACTGTCTTGAAGCAAATTCCAATTTCCAAGTTGACGGGCCCGCAATAGCAAAACATCGATGACTGAAACTGCTCAATCGATAGCATGGTAGGATCAACTTTGCTGACTGACAGACCACAGATGTTGACAACCAATAGTAGTCACTCACACAGTCTAATCTATGTTATCAAAAATATTAGTGCCAAATACTTTCGGCAGTAAAACAGGCCACCAACTTATACATCGTAGCCTACCATAGCCTAATGGCACTGTACGCTTACACATCTAAATTACACCATTAATGAAATCATCAATTAACTAGAAAGCAGTCAGAGCCCGCACACCTCTGACAAGGCTTGAGTGCGTTTCAAACTATAGTTGCATTTTCTACACTGACCTAGTTCTGTTACCTAAAAACCTTCATTCAATGCCATCCTGTTCGCCAGGTGTCAGCGCCATAGTGACAACAGCGGTTTCGCTTATGGCCCATTGAAATCAATGTAAATTTCAAAGTGATCCAGAATCCAGGATTCTTTATGGATAACCCTCAAAATTGAATCACTGGTAATGTTTGTCATTCCGACATACCCACAAAATTTCAGAAAGATCCGCCCATAACTTTTTGAGTTATCCTTCTGACACACAAACAAACAAACTCGGACAAAATATTACCTCCTTGGCGGAGGTAAAAAAGGTTACAACAGGTACTACTACGTACCTGTGGTTCAGGATGTCCACCAGGAATGTCCCAAAGTCCCGGCGCTTCAGCTAAATGTTCGCCGCGTTTCATCAACACAACCTGTTCATCTGAGCTCACAAGAAATGCACCGACACCAAGCGCATCAGACATGTACACCTGCAAAGCATAGTTGTAGAAATTGTACACTGTGTTCAGAAAAAAACACCCACTCATGTTTTCTTTTATATCTCCATGCATAATGTCCAGATTTCCACAAAATTTTCAGGAAACGTTTAGTAGGAAACAGGTATTCCATCGGTGTAAAAGTTAAATATTCTTTGCAACAGGTGACATCATGCTGATGTCAAATTTCTGCATTTGTAAGTTGTAGGTTTTACCATTGAAAACAGGCATTTGATGAAATGTTGAAACATATCAGTTGGTCTTTGTGTTAATAACTGAATCCAAAAATATCCTAATCTGTCATGCAATTTTCCATTGTGGACTGTTTCCGTGGTTTATCTTCTTGGCTAAGTGCAAGATCCTCAACTTTGTTGATGTTGGAATGGCAGGCATATGCGCTCTGCATCACTGCATGGATGACCACTTGCCCGCTATCCATCAAACGACCTGATACGTGCCGGTCATGTCAATTTTTTTATTTAAAAGTTTCATTCCATCAATATTCAATTGTCTGTCCATTGTCCAGAAACATCTTGCACAAACTTGTGGCTCCACAATAATTGCTGACTCACAAACATTCAATCAAATGTCTGTCTTCAATGGTAAAATGCATAATTTACAAATGCAGAAATATGACGTCAGCAGAACGTCACCAATATCAGGTACCAAAGAATATCTACCTATTCCAGCAATGGAGTTCCTGTTTGCTGTTGAACACACCAAAAAAATCTTGTGAAATCTGAACATTTTCCACAGAGATATATAATGTATCCCAAAAAGCATCCCAACATTTTCAACTGTAATTTGAAAACAAACAATCAGATTTTGATAATTTCTGATACAAATACTCCTGATGCAACAAGTCGTCAAATGAATATTTAGTTTCCCACCTCACCCAACGTTTGTTTCTGCACTACATGGGAAAAACACATCCAGCAAAATATCACTTTTTTATCCAATGTGATATGATTGCTTAATTAACATAACACATAAAAAACATTTTGTTCACATTTCAGACACTGTGGCTGACATTTCATTCAGTTGTCCATTTTTCAGCTGCCTGCAGTAAAATTACTTGAAGTGTTGGCCCACTATGCGAACACAGACAAGGAGACGTTTTCTCCATTCATTGACAGCATTATCGATAATGTTCTGCTCCAGACCAATCCAAGTTGTACCAGTCACTTCTTGACTTCACAAACATTCCTAAACTTTATCTGTTAAACACACTGATGCATGACAGTGAAACCCTGCAATAAACTGGCTCTTGGAGCCCACAGATTAGGATAGATTAAATTTATCGACGTTTTTCATTCATTTTAACACGTACTGTGCTTGGTCTGATTTCCCCAGGTAGTGCAAAAGCAGATGATGGATGAGGTGGAAACTAAAACACCTATTTAATAGCCAGTTGTGTCGGAAATATTTCTGCCATAAGTTATTAAAATCTGCTAATCCTTATTCAAGTTACAGTCGATAATGTCGGGGATGTTTTTTTTCAGGTTTTCTGTTTATTTCAACACATATTTCGCTTGATCTGGGTAGTGCAGACCTAGGTAATGCAGAAGCATACATTTGGTGAGGTGGGAAACTAAACAGTGATTTGATGGCAAGTTGTATCAGGAATATTGGTACCAAAAATTATCAAAATCTGATAATTGGTTTTCAAGCTACGGTCAAAAATGTCGAGGATGCTTTTTTGGGACACAGTGTACAAGGGAAAGTGAGTGGGTTTTTTTCTGAACACAGTGTAGTATTAGTAGTAGCAGCACCAGCATCAGCTATTCTAGTTGTTATTTTTAAAACAATCAAGTCAGGTTGCAGTAACGGTATCTTTGAACTTGAATTTGCACTTGAAGCAACAGTAGCAACAACAGGGAGTACTCAGTAGCTTCATTGGTGCAAGCAGCAATGTTACTGCTAGACCAAACTACAAACAAGAGATGCACATTATTATGTGGAATCGCTGTAGTGCAAGCGATTCCACCTATAGCTACACATTTCTCTGCAGCGTGGTCCGTCTGTCGTCTGTCACATTTGTACATCTTGCTTAAACCATTTAGATGCCCTTTGGCAGAAACAATGGCACACTGTGTTAGATAAGGGGGTCCAGAAACAGAGATTTGAAGTCAAACCCAAAAGCGAAATATATGGTTGCAGATTGCTGCTACCTGGTGAACGGAAACAAGGAGAGATTCTGCGCTTATTCAAGTCATCTTGTAATTTCTAAACTAAATCAACAGAACCAAACCAGCTAACCTGTGTATCAGCAAAGTCTGTGTATCCTAGCTGTCTCAAATGCTTGGCATCAGGTGCCCAATTAGTACCGATGAAATCCTGGTATGATGTAATACCGAGGTTGAACATAACGTCAGGGCCGAGCTCAGCAACTGATGCAATGCGGAACTTGCTGCCGTTCCACAGTGTAGGGTTAGCAGCAACACGCCTGTACCATCAACATCAGTGGTGTAATTGGTTAAGAAAGTAATAGGGTTAAAATGAAGTTACAATTTTCTGAAAGGCAACTGCAAATTTCTGACAGACGAAATTACAGGTAATCAAAGTTGCAACTTTAGACCAAAATTTCCTTAAAATGAAGATTACTAACCTTAATTTTTGGATTTTTTTTTTAAAAAACTTCCAAGAAAAAGATTTTTCCCATAAACTAAAATTAGGGGAAGGAATTGCCCGATGTCTCCATAGGATGACACCACTAATCATCATCATCACAAAACAGGTCTACCACTCAATAAATTTTGGGGAAAGATACAAGAAACCCTCAAAAATTCAAGATAGTAAACAATAATAACATGTTTGTGAAATGTAAGTAATAATCAGCATGCATATACAGCATATACCAGGTGAGAACTGGGCATGGCACATAAAAAGTGTAACAAACATGCTTTGCATAGATTAAGCAGTTGAACAGCTATGGAAATGATTAGCCTTATTAGCTAATCATTTTCATAGCTGTTCAACTGCTTAAAGTATGTAAAGCATGAAAAAAATACTTGTAAAACTTTTTATGCACTACAGTGTATTTACTATAAAATGATACACAAATGCGGTTAGTGAAAAACTGCATGCAAAACAATCACAAAACTTACTGGCTCCAAATCTCTTGTATGAGAGCCTCACGCGATGCTGTCAGTGGCTTGCGATTGTGATCAGCTGACAGGTTGACTTTGAGATTGTTCCGTGATACTCGTTTCTCCTCGGAAAGCACGTACATAAGCTCCACATCGGGATCCATGGAGAAAATCACACGTCGCACTGAAAATGTACAAACAGTCCATACGAAGACAGGCCAAATCTTCCACATCTGCCGGGAATCTCACTCACTTTCAGTTAACATGTGCCTCTCCACCTGCCAAAATATTATCTTGAGTATTTCAACAACTTGGGATCAGTCTCAAATTTCAACACTTGTATCTCCACACAATGACGAAAAATGCATCTCAAAGTTCATAGCAGAGAAGGTGCGCAATAGTATGGGTATCTCAACTCCTCGCAGCAACCTACCATGTAGGAATGTTTCCAAACGCAGATATTTATAACTGTTTACAAATGACGTTGGCAACCACATCACAAAACCACGCCCTCGTTCAACGGAAATAGAATTAACGGCAAAATCGAAAATAGAATCTACAACTAAAATCAAAATTATCTTTAGCTCAAGTACGATTTACACAAGTGTAAACATGAGAATGTAAACAAAGCGAGAAGGTGTAAATTATTAATTTCTACGCGTCTCTGTATACCCGGTACTCTGTTACTGTTCAGAATGCTGCGTGGTTTCAGAAACTTTGTTGGATGCAAATCTGTTTGTAGGAGTGTTCGCTGCATCAACGAGTTACGCGTAAAACCACATCCACGCTTCTTCTCTGTTATGTCAGTCCGCTGGCAAGTACGTGATTTTCGAAATGACATGCAGAATATAACTACGAAATCGGAGATTTTGATAATGACATCTTCTGTTTTGACGGGTGGAGAATGGCGTAGAAATGAATTATGGAACTTGCGTTCCCACGTACTTTCGCTCCCGGGAACGAACTTTCGCTCCCGAGAACTTGCGTTCCCGAGAGCGAAACTGACGTGGAACTTTCGTTCTATGGAACTTTCGTTCCCACAGTCAACGTAACGTGGTTTCGTCATCATTGTCATCATCAATGGATATCCGGAAGCAGGCTGAAGGCCTCTATTTTTGTCTGAAGTAGATAACTTCAACACGAATATCAACAAAAACTATACTAATACCGTTTTTACATTGACTTCCGGTACTAGGTGACGGATTTATAATCATAATACAAACTGAAATCATGCCAGGTCAAATCTAAACATCTCTTAAAACTACTAACACTACATGCTGATACAACATCTTCAGGTAGTGAGTTCCATAGCTTAACTAATAACTAATCTATTTACAAAAAATGTTTCTGGAGATCATATTTGCATAACTGGGGCACCAATTTGTATCTATGACCCCTGGTATCATATCGCTTTTCCAACATAGATTCATACTGCAACTTTAATTATTGTTTTAGTAATCGTTAATGTGTTTTATTGCTTTTATTTGGTATGTTTGTGGGTGCTAGGGTGACTGCATGTGTGCTTGTGTTTTTTTTTTAGTTTACTATTTTTATGTTGCTTGTCTGCTGTATTGGCGAATAAACGTACTCATTAATATCATTAGCATTTGCACTGAAAATAAAATTATTATTTTGTTTTCATAATCAATTGGTAACTGTGTTTTGTCGTTCAGTCACTTATGCAAAGGAAAAGAACTGGCTGGTCCTAGGCGTATATTTTTATTTATGTAAGTAGGTAAATTTAATTTATAAAGCGCACAATGTCAGCGAGAAAGTCACTGAATCTGATGCGAAACTCACTGAATGATCGGAGGTGATATAGAACTGTTCATGACTAATTATCTCACACGCTGTGAATCACTAACAGTAACCCACTGATGGAAATTAGACAACACTGCAAATGGACATTAAAAAATGTGTAAGGTTTTTTCTTCCTTACATATATGCTAGTGGTAAACATTTTACATATGTTGTGTTAGGTGGTAAGACTTTAGTATCTTGAAAGGCTTGTACATAAACATTTGAGCAGAAAGAAGCATTGGACGCAAAGGACAAAGAAGCAGATGGATCAAAAAAGCAGCGTGGACTGCCGAAGAAGTTTCCCATTGCTGGTGTCAAGCAAGTTGTTGTGGTTGCATCTGGGAAAGGTGGTGTTGGAAAATCCACAACTGCTGGTTGGTTTTTCATTAGGCTTGTGATCCAGTATGAGTTGCTATTGTACTAAACTTTGTTGTGGTTTTAATTGTAATTGTAATTGCAATTGATTTATTTTGGTAACAATATGTGATGTTTTTCAAATGTTTTGAAGATTTCTTCAGTGGTTGTTTGGATGACACCATTGCCAGCGGCAATAACAAAAAATATTTAACTCCTGTATTCAAACACTGACTTTAGTCACATAAAGAATTTCTTTCGGAACATTTTGTTGAAAACCACGATTCTATGACGCACGGTTGCAAAATTATGGTGTCACAAACTTTGTGTTGTTTTTTTGGACCACCCTGTGTATGTGTATTATTTTTCCACCAGTAATCTGTCAAAAGTCGCAAGTGACAAAGAGCATAGCAACGAGAACAAAAAATAATTAACTTAACAAGTTATTGTCGCTTCTTAAGATATTAAAGATTAATGTTCTATTTTCAACATATTATTCGAGTTTATTCAGCCATTTGTCCCATTGGTCAACAATCTTCTAAAGGCCCAATGTAAAGAATGATGTTGGCTGCTGTTCAAGCCACTGAAGAACGACTGATTGCACCTCGGTATCTGATGCATATTTCTGCCCGCCTAGTATTTACTTACATTAAACAAGTACTGCTGGCTTCTTAAAATACTTGTAGCCATATACTGAATGCATCTCAGAGTGAATATGATTTGCATTAGGCATTTTTGCCCACAAAGAAAAACAATAGCGGCACACTGTTTGTTATGGGACGATTTCAGTGACAACATCGTCATATTTAATGTTTATAAATGGCATCACAGTGATGTCATCATAATAAAACTCACAGCTGGTACTCAGAATGAAATTCCAGTTCTACTAAATGTATATTTCTGATTTTTTTTGTATTCAGAGAACTGACAAAATGGTGCTGTTAAACTTCTTTATCGAACAACTCTCACCTATTTGGTGAAGATATGGAAAAGTTTTGTGGCATGTTTTTTGGTTTGCATTGTATATTTGCAAGAACGGAAATTTGGTAACTTAAACATTCTGTTTTGCTTTTTGCAGTTAATTTGGCTCTTGGCATTAAAGCAAATGATCAGGTTTGTTTTTAAGCTGTTATGATAATATTTCTAGTTATGTAATTACCTGACTGCTGCATAGACAAATATGTGTTATCTGTGATATTCATCTGCTCCTTCACATTTTACCAGGTGTAGTTAAATATGTATTGCATTAAGTGCATTTTTGGAAATGACTTAGAACATCTATACGGAATTGGATGCTGCTATTGGTATTAGAACAAAAATTTCCTTATTTGGCCAACATACCCACAGTGATTGTTAAATGTTTTAGGACACAAGGTAAAGCCCATGTTATGAACTCGTCAGTTTTTGATGACAGAACGTATAGTTGTATATGATATGTGAAATTCAGTGAAACTTTGTTGAACACAGATAACCGTGGGGTTTAAACTTGAATTGTTGGCAAAGTGCATGTTAAACTGCCATCCAAAGTGGGAATAGGTGATTGTTAAACGAACTTATACACATTCCAGACAGTGATTTTACTGACACTTTTTCCACACTTGTTGATGTTCGGCTGTGTCATTCGTTTAGTCACACTTGAATTCATACACCTGCGGACTTAATGTCATCAACCCATTTACCACTGCAGACATAGTGCTAGAGATAGTTGGTATGGGTGTGGGCGTAGTGCAAACGAGGTGACTGTGTGGTGTAATGGTAGGGCATTGGACTCTCGTCTCGTGAGCATTAGCTCAAATTTCTTGTACAAAATTTTCAGGAAATGTTTAGTAGAAAACAAATATTCCACTGGTGAAAAAGTTGATATTCTTTGCTATTCGCCGTGACGTCATGATGACGTCATATTTCTGTGTTTGTAAATTGTAGGTTTTACCATAAAGATAGGCATTTGATTAAATGTTAAAACATGTCAATTGGTCATTATGTTAACTGAATCGAAATATATGCTAATCCGTCAAGCAATTTTCTATTGTGAACTGTTTTCGTGGCTTATTTTTTGGCTGAGTGCGCGATCTTCAATTTTGTTGATGTTGGCATCTTTACGCGCACTGCGCACTGCGTGGATGACCACTTACCTGCCATCAGTCGAACGGCTTGATACTGCCCGTCGTGTTATTTTTAGTCCGCCCGAAAACGATAGTTTTCGGAAGGATTTATGTTGTACGCATGATGTTTTTTTTTTGTTTTTTTTCCGAGCATGAGATCTCCGAGATGCGTGGGCCGACCGGCGTGAAATTTTGCACGATGGTCAGAACTAGGCCGAATTTTATAATGCCGGTCCAAAATTTTGGGGGG
>Ga0056128_1000262_pt1 | contig 41350 bp, 29 predicted proteins | sample WorMetLIZISLAND2_FD_71113 | JGI IMG/M metagenome (GOLD analysis project Ga0056128, IMG submission 71113) | Marine gutless worms symbiont microbial communities from Max Planck institute for Marine Microbiology, Germany - Olavius geniculatus... ... | reverse complement strand
GTTCTGACAATTTTGAACACAGGTGTTATAGGAACTTATAATTTTGCTAAATAAAGCACCTTTTGTTTATTGTGCACTAATTAAGTCTTTAAAAGTTTATTGCAGATAACAACATTCGGCATTATGTAGCAATTTGGAACATTTGCGTTTAACACGGTAAGTTGATGACGCAAATTAGGTGAGGTGGAAAATGAGTGCACCTCGCATATATTTGTATCCTTTGCCATTTTTCTGCCAAAAATTATCAAAATTGGTGGAAATTTGACGCAGTTCTGACAAAAACAAATCTGCTTAGTTTTTTTGAGACACGGTGTATTTACTTGGCTAAGGTAAAAGATGGTATGCCAAGATTATGACCTTGAACTTGTGGCCCCACTTACCCTGTAAGGCCAAGGTCTGCCTACTGTAAGGCAACAGCCGTAAAATTAGGCCTCACGGCCAAAGACTAACATCACTGACAGCATCATACGATGGGCGACATTCCATTCTAGTGGCTTTCACCATATTTGTGTCTTTCTCATCATCATCGTCAACTCGGTGCTTTGACCAGGGCGACCACTTTCTTTTCAAAAGGACTTTCCATGACTTTGCACAACCAAACAAATGAAAATCACAACATATTTTTCCAAATACAATAGAGGTGGGACTGACTATAGGATCTGGGGGAGTGTTGTGAGCTCCACCAGCAGGGTCTGTCTCTGGGGCACAGCCCCGACCAAAAATGCATTTTTTAGCATATTTTAGAGTCACAGTGTGGCTCTAGAAGAAATTAAATGCACATTTTCTGTCCCACATTCTCAGTGAGACAGCCATAAAATCCATGACATTATGCTTATTTTCCACGACTTTTCATGACTTTTACTGCTTTCCAGGCCTGGAAAATGGTCTTCCCAAATCCCACGACTTCCAGGACCGGTGGTCACCCTGTCTGCCACTGTATAAATCTCTCTCTGGTAAAGGTGCATACACAGCAAATGAAATGAACCAACACGAACTCGGTTTCTACACTTCTCGAAACGAACTGAACTGCCAGTTTGTTCGCTTTGTACAGTCCGTGCAATGCAACTGAACTGGCATTTGTCACTCAGTGCACTCACAACACGACTGAACTGAACTGAACCGAGATTTTTCACTTCACTCCATTTCTGTTGCTCTGTACACACCTTAACTCATAGAAGTTTAACTTCAGGCCTGTAGTAACTCAGAAGAAATTAACCAGTTAACAGTTAACAAACACGAGATAGGTGCGATGATTTCCCAATAATGAGTCCATCTGGGATCTACAACATTATGTACAAAATGAAAACACTCTATTAGCATAAGCAAGGGTGATGCACGTGATACTGGTGTGAATCTATGTGTAACTATGCGTACTGAGTTGTCAGAATGAAGAGATATTTCCTTACCGGCGAAGCCAAGCATGGCAGATAAATACTGCACACAGTTTCTCAACTGCAAATTATGCCGCTCACATTTGGAACAGGAAATGTCATCAACGAAAAATTGTTAAAAACTAACTAAAAGTCAAATTAAACACGAAACAAACAAATATCTGACAGCATTTTGATTATCGATGCAGTAGAAAGCCAGCGAGAGAATACTCTAAACGAAACCATTCTCCATTCCTTCACTACAATGTCCATCACTTATACACACAGCTGCAAGCACACAGCATAGAAAGTAATAAACAAAGTGGTTTCTTACGACAAACTGCCTGGTTATTAAACAGCTGACAGCACGTGCGGAGAACAGTTTTGCAATTTATGCTACAGATGCCCAAGCAATGTCAAGGGTGACAGCTTTCCAAACACCTAAAAATTTTTATTATGGAAAAAAAACACTTATTAAAGATCATTACAACTATGGCTGCAAATATCAAGAAAGCAATAAACAAGAGCTGCTAGGAAAAATTCCCGATATTGCTCCAATTTCTGGTCACTTTTCCGACGAAATTCAGTAACGTTTCCTGGCTTTCCAAAGCAAGTAGTCACGAATAAGCAAAATAATTCAGGGCGAAGGTTCCAATAGGTATTTGCCACTCAGTCGACAGAAGCAGAAACAAACTCTACATCTCATCCTTGGCATAGTAGCGGATTATAATGCATGCATCTGAGATCATATATAACTGACTATGCAGACACTGCATGGAAAATTTCCGCACAGAATTCTGTCAATCTGGCCTGTCAAATTCTGAGCACAAATCCACGTCAAATTCAGCAGTAAAACTGATTCACATGTCTCAATAAACCGAGATTAATAGCAAGTAGTAACGTAGTTACAAGCGACCAAATTCAGCTGTTCGTTCTTAACAAAACATACAGCCAATGCTTAGGTTTGTAGCCACTACAAAGCAAGCTGCTAATGAGAGATCAATTAGCTTTTAAAAAACTTGGCCTTCACTTAGCTTCTGCCAATTTAAATTAAACATACAGCCATTATGACAGTGAGAAATCATAAAAGACATTTCCCATTTAGCTTTCACCATTTGCATCTGTCAGCCAATAAAAAAAACAAAATACAAAATTATGAAACACAATACTTTAAAAAGGTCTCCTTGAAACCAAGGTAGCTAATATACAAATAACCCAGTGAAATGCACCAACTGTTAATTCACGCAGTCACAAAACAAATTTTGTTGAATCGGGCAAATTCAGAAATGCGACAAAATTGCTTGTACGCAAATGCATGCACGACACGAACAGACATCGCCAAACTAAAGACAGCGGCATAAATTTGTATGAAAAAAACAGAACAGCAAACCTATGAAAAACACACTGTCTGGATACGCCACAATGCAGCATACTTAACCGAGGTCTACGGGATTATGTTTAATGTCCCAAAACTCTACAGATTTGGTAACAGTAACCAAACAAAAACGGCAAAATAATATGGAAACGCCAAACACACAGACACAACTAAAAAAACCACACAGCTGGTTGCCACTTATGTCAGGATATGGACTCTTCCATGCATGCTGCAAGAATAACTGAAACAAATAGTTAAAAACAAAAGACCTTTCACAGTAAGCTCGTCACAGCATTCTATGTTACATACACTTACAGTGTAACTTATGGATTTTTCGAAGTTCATTGTCTTTTAGCTTTCACATTCTGATTAGTTAGCTGTCACTTGAAATACGTGCAGTTAACAATACAATTTCTCAACCCACTGCATGGTGTATACTACTCCCCCTTACAGAAAATCTAGGAGTACGCAAAATCCTAGCAAATTTTCATGCAGCTAAAGAAACAAGTCAGCTACTAAAATCTATCAATTCAATTTCGACAGCAAACCGGCAGACCAAAACAATCTACATCTTTTGGGTAGTACACGGATTGAAGAACATATAGTCAAAGAAACAACAGTTACGTCAACATTTGCGGAACTCAAAGACATGAATAATGGGAAATTATCGGTAATCCCAATTTCAGCAAGCACACACACCAACACACGACAAACAGGAAGAAATAAATAAGTAAACACGTCACGCGACCTAGAAACAAAACACCAATGATAAGACTAGTGAAAGGCATTGGTACCCAAAAACAGGGCTAAACCAGGAACAATTCCAGAAAAGTAATTTGGGTAATCGAAAGCCAGAAACATTAACAGCTGCTGCAGTGAGTCAAAAAACATTTTAAAATAATTTTTTCAGACTTTACTGCACAATTAACAGCCCCTTCAGGCTATCTGTATTTAAACCCTTTATTGGTTCTGCACAGTCAAAATAGTGATACCGGTACATAATAAGTATATAGTTATGAGAGATGTTGAAAAGTTGGTAGCCTGATACAGTTAATGATGAAAACAGATCATATTTTATTACTTTTTAAAACTGCCTCTAATATGCAATTGGTCCAACGTTTCTCCAATGCTCGAATTCCACTGTAAAAGAATTGTTAACCCTAGTCTTCCAGTCAAAAATTTGCCATGCAGGCTAGTCCCTCATCAAAAGCAAGTTTACATCTTGTCGTGAATTCCGAATATAGCCCAATAATGTTGTGCAGTGCTGTAGTCTGTTGTACCAGTAACACAATGTAAATGAAATAAATTTCTAACATCCATCTATATCAGGCTTCAAACTCGTTGAATGACTGTCGTATAACACACATGAAATAAAGGCCTGACAGAATCAACCCATAAGCCTAGTTCTAAACAGAGATCAATAGGAGCAATTAACAGGCAGCCAACATATGCACAGGTCCGAGCGAACTTGCATTAACATCGGTCTTTGAATAAACTCACACGTTGAAACTAATAAACTACAGAAATTCGTCAAATCACAATCTTCATTAGTTCAATGTAGTAACGTGTTGAATGGAAATTGTTGTATAAAAAGGCAACACCCGTTGCCGAAACTTCGACAATTTAGTCAATAAGGGTCGTCATTTGACAAATTTATGTAGGTTATTAGCTACGGACACCAGTTACATCTCACAGAAATTCGCAGCATGTATCGTTTGAAAAACAAGACTTGCATAACACATATTATCCGACATTTTAACGGTGTTTCTGCACTAATATATCGTATGCAGAAATATGAAAAAAGTTTGCAACAAGCAGTCAAAGTAAAAATAATTTCCTGCATGTTCTGCAACGAGAAAAGTCTACCAAATTTGTTCTGTCACTTCAGCCGCATTTAAGCCTACGCTTATATATGCCACGTATTTTGACCCATTCTGCAAATTTCCACACATATTTTCCATCAAAATGTCGTCCATTTCTCAAGAAAAACTTCTCGGCCATAATCTGACATCCTTGGTAATCAGTTTGCGTCAACGTTTGTGTCAGAAACGAACGACAAACGACACAGCTGGCAGCAAGCACGAATTAAGTCGAGTACAGAGCAACTCAACCAAACAAAACGATGGCAAACAGTCACCAATGCTCAAAACACTGTTGTTGTTGTTGTTCTTGTTGTTTCTACTAATGTTACCACTGCGAGACAGAATTGGTTCCACAGCCACAGTAAGGAGGCCCTGGCAGAGGGGCCCCTTGCTGGGTGCAAGTCCACGTCAGATGGTAAATGGCCGAGTGGGGCCCAGCAGCACCGCCGGCCATCCATATCCTTTCGGTCGCATGTTCTATTGGCCGTTCTGGATTTTCCCGGACGAAGCAGTTTTTCCGCTGCCTCCGATGGGTCCATTGCGCATCCTGCTGGGATCGCCGGATTGCCTCGGAGGCAGGGTACCACCTTGGGACGACTGACCGCTGCTGGCGGGGACGTTTGAGCTAGCAGCCGAGTCGGCAGTTGGTTTAGAGACATTTGCTGCGGACGAGGTACCAACGTCGTTTGACTGTCCGCGACCACGGTAGCGGCTATCAGCTACAGCACAGAAATAAGCCATCTCAGCTTAACATTTATCCACAGTAGGTAAATCAAATACAAAAATAAAAACATAACAGCCCTTCATAACATAAACAATTAAACATAGTAGATACTACGTAATGCAAATGCACAAGTTACTTCTAAACATCATTGTTGCCAAAAATGTTAAGTAAGCAATAAATTGTTTTCCATGACAAGATCTTCCCGGGGCAATACCCAGACTTCCGTCAAATTTCCGAACATTTCCAGGTTTTTTCGCACACACATATGGCCAGCCTGTCAGAATCAGTGAGCTGAAGACAAATATGAATAAACACATTAAAAGTAGATACAATGGGCGACTTCACTTTTTGACTTAGACTTTCGCTGAGCCTTTTGCTGAGCCTAAACTTCGGTCTAAGTACCTACTTAAGTCAAAAAGTGAAGTAATTTCGCTGAGACTTTCACTGAGTCCAAAAGTACCTACTTAGACCAAAGCTGAGCCGAAGTAACCTGGATAAAGTCAGTTTGATTTGCATGGAAGAGATAGCTTTAGCCCTTAGGGCTTAACTTTCACTGAGCCTGAATCCACTTTAACTTTTGACTTTAGCTGAGCGAAAACATGGCGACTATTTACAGACCTATACGTATGGATAGTTTAGTAAATTAAAGCAGTCTGGTACCAAAAATAAACGCCGTAATAAATACGCAATGACGTCAGATGTTACGTAATTACGTTATTTGCATGCGTGGCGCAATTAAATAAGCAAGTCCAAGCGTAAATGGTTGATTTATTTCCTGTTAGATTTACCCGTTTTCCCGCCATTTTTAATCGTTTTAATCTAAGTCAATAGACTAAGACCAAAGTTTAGTTGAACTATGGTCTAAGTACAGACTTTAGCGTTCAGCTTTAGCTTTCACTCAGCGAAAAGGCTCAGCGAAAGTCTAAGTCAAAAAGTGAAGTCACCCAATGACAGCATGAAAAGCATGTGAAATCATCTTAATCATCTGATTTCCCAGAAAAAATAATCCACATTCTAGTCTGCCCACGAGACTTGGTTAAAATAAAAACTCAACACCTGCGATGCGAATCTGTGAGAGCTTATAGCTCAGTAACTAAAAAATCTGCTGAAAAACAAGATGCATTGCAATTGGCAGTTTTGACAAAAATATATATAACAATCGATAATCAGACATCGTTGTAGAATTAACCGCAATCGTCACTAGCTCTATTTGAGATACGAAGCCAAGTACAATCACCATTACGCTGAGGCTGTCGACCAGCAGCTGTGTCCCTATCACTATCTGTTGACCCATCTACAGGCTGCCGCAGACGAGGCGCGTCACTGCCATAGCGAGGGTTGTTTGGTGGCCCTGAGTAAACATAAACAAAAAACCAATTCATACAGGTAAAAGCTACATGTATAATGCCTTCATGGAAACTCACAGGAACTATGTAAGACAATCAATCAGGGGCCCTATTCACAGACATTGTCATAAGATTTGCCACAAGATATGCTTTAATAGCATTACAAGACAAAAAAATTCAAATATCGTAAGATCATCTTACGACATGAGCATTTAAGTGAATTCACATCATGAATGATCAAAAGTTTTGTCGCTAAAGTGCAAGATTTTGTCTCAAGACTGTCTTAAGATACGCCGCAAATGTTCTGTGAATTAGATCATTGTCTTAAGATGACCACAAGTGTGAAAAATGTCTTGAGATAACTGTACAATGCCCTGCGAATTGGGTCCCTGGAACACGACTGCAAACAGCAACTGAAAGGAAGCTACAGCCGCTCAGCACAGAACCAAAACAACTGACAGAAAATGATGACGTAGGCGTCAGACCTCAGCGAGCACTGAGTCAATGACTTGTGACAATTATATGGGATCACACACAGCTACCAGACACTCAACACAGGTGAAAGCACCCTGCCTTAGGCAGCGTTCACATAAACACAAGTATTAGTCTGGCACCATACGGGTTTCCGTATACGAGTTCCGGCAAACATGAATTCGCGTGTATTTCAATGGCGGCTGTTCACATACATACGAGCATGGGTTACCTGTACATTCCACTCGTACAAGTAGTTTTTGTGCAGTTCGTGTTTTTTATCCAACTCGTAAAAAGTAAACTACTCATAAATAGCATTACTATAATTTATAAAAACAGTAAAGCATACTTGACATCAGAACTGACGTCATTGTAAAATTGTTCATCGTTAGAGATGTGCAGTTTGTACTAATAGTAACTTTGTAGTGGAATATTGTTGTTTTAATGACGAAGCATTTCTTCGATTCGATTTTATTAAATATGGCTGACACGCGTTTAGTTATGTGCTTGTACAAGTGACCGCGAACACTCCTCTCATACGAGTGAAGCTTCTACGAGCTGTAAACCAAAACCCGAACTCATACTCGTGTCTGTGTGAACGCAGCCTTAACCCCAGCCAGATAGACCGGTACTCTATTTACTTACCCCATAGGAATGAAAAGCTGAGTTGACACGGTTGGTCGGTCATATATTATAATAGTTTACCTGTCCGCAGACAGTTACTCACAGCAGTAAAGTTCTAAAGTTACACCTGACTGGCAGCCAAAGCTATAAGCAATTGACATGCTTCGATATGTACATTTAAACTCGTATAGTCTACTTATGAGGGTCGTTCCACAAATAGGCTACAAAATGGCGTCATTCTATTAGTTTTCCAAATATTAAAAAAAACGAAATATACATTTTGTAGGGAATTTAATGAGATGCAATCAGTCATTCGTCTGTGGCTTGGACAGCAGCCAGCATCATTCTTTGCATCGAGCATTCAGAAGCTTGTTGACAGATAAGACAAAATGTTTAAACGAACTCAGACTATATCGTGAAAACTGAAAACTAATGATTAACATATAAAGGGGTGACATTAATTTGTTAAGTTTAGTCATTTTTTCTCGTTCCTATACTGTTTGTCACATGCGGCTTCTGATAGATTACTGGTGGAGAAAATAATACACAGAAAAACTGTGCTCCATGAACAGATGATGTCACACAATAAAAATTTCTATGTTGAAAATAAAATTCCTTATAAAACGTATATCTCGGATTTTTTATATTAAAAAAAACTAAGAAAATGATGCTGTTTTGTAACTTATATATGGAACGACCCTTGTATATTACCCTAAATTGCGTGTAAATGCTTGCACTGTGACAAGTTGCAGCAATAAACAAATAGAAATGACCGCCCGATTGAACATCCGATGCCCTATCGCTATTCCACCAGAAATCCTAGAGTTACACATGAAGGAGATGGAGACAAAAGCCAGTCGATCTGAGAAAAAGTAAGTAATGTGAATGAACGTGCCTTCACGCCATCTGGTGTTGTTACCCCTGCCACGGCCACCACGACTGCCGCCTCCTCGATCATCGGAATATGGCTCAGAGCCACCCCTAGATATACACGCAACAACCCACAGCTCATTTACCGTAGTCCATCAATAAATAAGTAAATAAACACTTGAAAGCATTTGGCCTCATGACGTCAGCACCCAGGAGTTCCTGTCACAAATCTGAAGGCGTTTGACAGAGGTGACAATGGACCCCTGTGAAACTGCATTCCTATTAGAGCACTTGGCGGTCGCAAACCACTCCAATGCAGCTTGTCTAGATGACACGTGTGCAATTTCCAAGTCCACACCACGACCACTCCAGACACAATTTGCATAGTTCAACATTTCAGCCCTCAAAAATTGAGTACTGTAGGCAAACAAATAAATCAATCCTTTAATCAATCAAACAAATGCTCTATCAATCAATCAAAACACATTTATATAGAAATAGAAATATAAAAATACATCAGAAGTGCATAATGGCAAACACTAAGCTACACCTGTGGTAATTGTTCACATTCACTACAGGCAAAATGTCAAACACTTCAGTTTTTACACGCAATAGCAGAATGCTTCGCGCGCCTTAGTCATGGCCCAGGCGTCTGTGTGTCCGTCCATCCATCACACTCTGCAGCCCTATCAAAACACTGCAAGATAGCATCACAGAATTTCTACGGTGGGCTGCCATGGGAGTCTAGTTTATTGTGACAAAATTTTGTGCCCGTGGGTGCAGGGTTTCCCCTCGAACGAAGGCGTCAAAGAGGGGTACCCCCTAAAAGACATTATTTTGTCTTTATTGGCTCGTATAGTGTGAAAACGGTTGCAGATGGCACAGACATGCTGCTTATCATAACTAGCAACAGTGACAAGCTTTTTATTGGTGTCAACGTCAATGACCTTGAATGATGTTGAACCCCCAAAATAGAGTTTTTAGGGAATTTTTTTGGCGATTTCCAGCTGTGACACACATTTTAAGAGTGAATTGCACCAAGATGGCCGGAGATGGACCTGGACAACCTGCCTATGACATTTTTAGCATAGAACAAATATTTTTAAGAATCTAAGTTTTGATCTCTTAAATTCAAGAAGTCTTTTGCAAAAAGGCCTGAAATTTAAGTACTCTTTCAAGATGCATCAATATCTTATTGCTGTAGGCCTACACTGATTGCCAAAGTGGCAGGACCACTGCTGTCATGCGTCACGTGAGCTTTGCTCAAATTACTTGTTAAACTACGTGCTGAAAAGTTCGGCAAATCTACAGTTGTACATTGTGTACGACAGTGAGTTCTAGATAAAAGAAGCGCATGCTGAATGCTTTTGTTGACAATGAAACAAAAAATTTGAGCTAATGCTCATGAGATGCGCGAAAGCCTATAGCAGTTCCGGTTCAGTAGTTTAGTGAAAAATTGGGGCGTTCATGCTAAGTTAATATACAAATACCATATTCTCTATCTGGATCGCATAACGATGGTAGTGTGGCGCCACCTTGTAAATGATATAGACTTGTGTAGCAGCCCAAAATTGCCAAGAAATACCTAAAACCCCCTATTTTGGCATTCAAAGTCATTGAATTCGGGGCCAATCAAGAGCCAGTGTACAACTTCCTATCAGTGATTAATAGTAACCTAGGCCCTATCTTGCACCGTTACTGAGATGCAGCGACTTATTGGCCAAAAATCGCAAATTTTGCCCACCCTCTCTCATTTAGCGCCCTCATTCGGGGTGACCCCCTTCGAATTTATGGAAAAGCTTTACAGTTTAAAGTCTTCCAGGCAGCCGATGGTGAAGATTTGGTGATCCTAGCTTGCACCGTTTTCGACTAATCCACCTGTGTGACGAACGAACAGACAGACAGAATTGTGATGGCTAAGACGCGCTGAAAGCAGTAGCTGCATTCGCATGTAAAAATCATACTAATTCAAAGTAATTTACAAAAAAGAAAAAAACTTAACAAACAAGTATATGCATGACAAAGTCATTGATTCCTGGCAAACTTAAGAAGATCCTAGACAAATTCCTAAGAAGTTATTTTAAATAAGGCCCCAGCATTATAATATTGCGTGACTTTTTTGTGATGTAACAGTAGCGTATCAGACTGTTGATCACAAGGGTGGTAGTTTGACTCTTGTCCAGTACACTACCAGGTAACAATCCTGGGGAGGTTGTTTACACACGTGCCTCTGTTCACCAAGCGGTATAATTTGGTACTGGTCAAAAGGTGGTGATGCCCTGCGGCTGGGAAGGTAACCGTAGGTCTGGCGTCGCACTGGCCATGCGTCACAGACTTAGTGGTCTATCCACCTATGAGCTCAACGACCAAAGAAAGAGAGCTGAGCACGCCACCTATGCCTTTTGTGGGGTACGGCACCTTTACATTTATTATAATATTGCTACTGCAATGACTACTGCTACTGATGGCGTAGCATAGTGGTTAGAACGTCGGTCCTGGCCGGCGGACTTTCCTTATCCTGCGCTAGACTGATGGATGGCTTTTTGACCACTTTGTAGGTAAAGCGTCCACTATCAGTCATCCAACAAGGCCAACTCAGCCTGCCATCCCTCCAGGATCGGTTAAATGAGTAGTAACCCATTATATGGGTTACGGAAGGTGGGGACCTTTGTACAGCTGACTGGGCTGCCTGGCCGGCCGGTGCGCCAGCCTGTGTCTGCAGGCTGCACGCACCGGCTGTGCGACCAGCGGTTCTGGTTAGTGATGAAAAGTGCATTAGAGGTGTGTATACACGACGATGCGCTATACAAATTACAACCTTTACCTTTTTTACTACCATTACAGTAACAGACCTGTTGTATCGCGGTGGTGTGAAGAAGCTGTCACGTGATGCACTGCCAGGCATGCTGCTGCCAGTGAGGTTCCGCAGTTCTGCTTCTAACTGAAGCTTCTGCCTCGTTAGCACCTCGACCTCCTATGTACAGTCAAACATCAACTTAATCAACGACTAATCATCATCATCATCATCATTTCTGGCAAGCACCACTAAGAGTGCGTAGCGCCGAACGTAGACATCAATCTCCAGAGTGGACGGTTCTGAGCCAAGTCAACTGCGTCATCCATAGTGAGGTCATTGGATTTCAGATCCTGCTCAATGGTTTTCACCCATGTAATACGAGGACTAACTAATACTAACGACTAATGCATGATGCTAAATACTGCTAATCAATGACTAAAGTGCAAATTTGGGGCCCAGAAACTTGGTGCAGTTTTGAAGCATTCAGAGCCCAAATTGAATCAAAAATCTTCTCCATAATCCTATATGCTCGACAGTTAGCATAATGATGAAAAGCACAATGAGAACTAACTGAAAAATAAATACAGATACACATGACACATTTCAACAATGCTGATCGCATAAAAATTGACAATAAATGTTGAAATTTGCTGAAAAATTAATAAAAGTTTTGGCACAGACAAAATTCACACAGCATAATATACAGCAGATTGAGTGAGTCAAGAAAGGCCGTAGACAATGTGCAGGGGCTCAGGGGTGCGTTGCGACATGAATTTCCTTACTTTGGAGGCCCAAAACTCTTGTCAGCAGTTTTGTGAAACCCCAAAACTCATTTCTGGTGCATTCCAATCCACAGTAACTAACCACGTAACAACATTAATAGTTAATCATGACTCAACGTGTATAAATATAAAACAGTAATATTAAATCCAATAATCTTTCCGTTTACAAAACTATGTAAGAAAATACGAATCACTGACCATAAACAGAAAAATTCACTTTGGTCCAAATACACACGCCAAATTCCAGATGGCTATTATAAGATTAGCTGCTGACAAATTCGGACAACAATTCACTTACTTTGAGATGGGCGATGTGATAGTCGAGAAGCAGCTTTGCATTGCTAATACTTTCGGCCGTTCCAACAAAGATAAACGGAACCTGACAAACAACTGAAACTATCATCAGGGATACATTTACAGCTACTACTAAAGACATTTTTGCAGTCCTGCACGCAACCTGGACTCAGATCTGCTAACAAAACTTCCTACGCCAAGCCAAGCATAAATTTCAGATCATCCACACAATGTAAAAGACACTAATACAACTCACAGTAGGATGTGGAGCTGTTTATGCACTACTGGTTATGTAATTTTCATCCTTTTGTACTGAAAATTATTTATGTTGTAGATAGAATCTAACCTAACTTACACTTTCAATCTTGACTCATTAACTATCTTACTACTGCCACAACTACGACTACGACTACTACTACAACTGCTGCTGCTGCTACAATTACTACAACTCACAGTAGTCTGTGGAGCCACCTGGTGACTGACGGCCTCATTATCTCCCTCGATCTTCACTCGCTGGACGCCGGACTTATCAACAATGTCCTGAATGTTGTGGCCATTCTTGCCGATGATCTTAGCTGCAACCAACGTCGTAAATATTTCTTTCCGGCAAAATCATGTAGCACATAATAACAGGTCAAACTCCCAACAAAAAATGAAATCATATCGGTAAAGCACCATATTTCCGACAACACCCCAGCAAGATCATAAACTAGTTAGAACTTTCACTAAGTGAAATGCGAAACGAAACTTTATGAAAGTTTACAAACACAACTAAATCCACTGCAAAACTTTATAAACACAAAAAGAGTAAATATTTTGTATAATTCAATTACAGCCGTTACTGGCTGGCTACAACGCTTTGCTGTCAGGCTCAGAATACATGCACATTCATGTAAACTGCAAGCAGCAAATATTCTTAATAACTTCTTGACAGCCACTTACAGATAAGATCTCGCGGCAACTCAATTGTCTGTTCAGTGAATTCGAGTAAAGCTCGAGCCGCAGTCACTGCCTCCTGGGTCTACAGCACCACATGCAAAAGGTAACCGTAAAAGTAAAGGTAAAGTCCGGTACTTGCTACACAGCACTTATCACATGGGACGGACTTGAGACAAAAAGCACTTTTCAATCTCAAAAGTGGTAGCTGACTGCCATGAACTAATAATAGCACAGTTTGCAATGCGTGCGCTGCGAACAACTGGACCCATGATCTGCAGCTAGCAGACATACCACCACCCCAATCAGCCACACTAGGCTTTCACCAGGCTGTAACCCGTAAAAAACTACTCACTGCCCATCCCACAAAGGATAGAAGACTGAGTTGACCTGAGCACAGAATAGGTTTCTAGCAACTTGCTTAAGGTTGCCTGCAAGTGACTGGCAGTGAGAACTGAACCTAACCACTAGACCACTTGCACCTATACTATCATATAGGTGTGAACAACTTGCCCAGAGATGTTACTTGGTAACAAAATGGCTGAGAGTTAAACCAGGGACCTCTTGGTCTTGAATCCAATGCACTAACCAGTGAGCCACCAACACAACTAGAGCTGTAGAAATCAACAACTAATAATAAGTGGATAAAAAGAACAAATCAATAGTTTTACATAAGATCTTATAGCTCAATAACTACTGTTATGTGAAGCTAGCTTGAAAAGCAAATTTATGTGATATGCATCGATTAAAAATAAACAATTAACACACAGATAAGCTGGATTAACCCTACACATAAGCAAACTGGTTAAGCAATCAATGGTGTATTAACAACATGTAAAACGTGCATGCCAAAATCTAGCCAATGAGATAATAATGAACACCATAATACAAGGTGTTCCAAAAAAAGCAAAAAACAAAGAAAAAAATATTTAATTGTCGTACTCAGACATCGACATTTGTTATGCAAGCAATTTCTTTCTGAACATTATGCTGACAACCACATGACTCTGACGTATGGTTGCAAAATTATGGTGCCATAAACTTTGTGCCATTATTTCTAGAACACAAAGTAGATAAGGTGGTACCTCGCCGTGCACGGTGAAGGTGCCGGTGTCTTCGTCGAGATCAATTCCAGTGACTCCGGGAAGCATCTTAGCATGCTGAATGTTAGCTCCGTGACTGCCGATAGCCAGACCCATCAGCTCATGTGACACTCGGAACTCCTCGCGGTACGACGACCGAGGGTGCAGACGAGAACTCTGTATCACATCCACAGAAAACTTATTATAACAGAAACGAAAAAAACACCTAAAAAAGAAATCCTGAAAATGTGAACAGCGGGTTTTAGGACTGGTGCAGGTGGAGGAAGACGGTAATTAACAATAACAACTTCAAGATATTCACTGGTCAGCACTCCTATGGGCCATTAGAGCTCTTTACGACCTTAAAGTCTGTTGGGCAGTGCAATGGGCCCATATGCTGGGGCCTCAGCGCTGGGAAGCTGTTTGCAGCCTAGTGCCCACAGGTAAAGTTAAGAAACCAGAACAGGACAGAGCTGGGCGGAGAAAAGCGGTCTATGGCTTACGTTCAACAGGAAGCAGCAAGGCATAAGTTACATAAGTCACAGATATACAAAGACCAAAGTAGTATGGTAAAAGGCAGAATCGCTGACAGATACTGTAACCCAGGGGTGGATCAGGAAAAATGGCGTAATGTCTAAATCTGTCGAATGATATAAGCAAGTGCACAAATGTGACAAACAATGTATCGACCGCACTAAGGAATACATGGAATCACTAAGATGCAATTCCACTTAATAATAAGCATAGCGAGCCATGGTGCTAAGGTGGTGCTCATCGCCCTGCCATGGCCACAGAGCCCGTAGGTGGATATACCACTGAGTCTGTGACGCACTGGCCAGTCTGACGCCAGACTTATGGTTACCTTCCCAGCCGCACAGCAACACCGCTCCTTAGTTGATACCAAATTGCACTGCTTAGTGACAAAGGCACATAGATGTAAACAAACTGCGCACCGTTGTTATTTGCCAGGAATTGAACTCACAACCTCACAATCACAAATCCAATGCCCTAACCAATAACCACTGAGCCACCAAGCCGCCACAGATGAACAAGCACTGCAATGATATGAATCAATACCTCAAGCTTCTTGGCCGACTCTTCCGTGAGCTGAAGCAGCGTCATCTTCTGACGTAGGCTACGTAGATGCATGTCAGCTAGCAGGCCGGCTTTCTTCACCACCGACTCACTGCACGACTATTAACACACAATTTCATGTTAGCATGTCTCTATGTACAACAACTGTGTGCAGCTGCAGATGGACAGACTGTGTTCTTTGAGCATGAGTCAGATGTGACTCTTTATCAGAGCTAGCTTTTTTTACCAGACTCGATACAGCATAAGTGAGAACATCACATATGCAACCGAGCGATCACATACTTTTCAAAACTATGCTGAGAGTCAAAAAACATGACACCAGATTTTGTTTATGCGTTCCATGCTAGGCCACATGTCAAGAATGCCACATTCAGCGGACGCTTGCAAAGTCACCTACCAACACATGCCTTCAGACTGGCGGAGACAACCCGGTAGACCTCAGCAGTCCTGGCTGGCTACCATACATCGAGATCTGCGGCAACTTGGATAATGTTCCTGAAGTTGCTGCCAATCATTCACTATGAAGGGTGTTGACATGTAACGCTAAGCATGCTCTAATGCATGCTACTGCCGATGGCGCATAACCAGTTTAATCTACCTTCAATATCACTCTATTCAAGATTGCATCTGTACTAGATGCTACAAATATTTTGTTTACATGAACTAAGACCCGAGTGTCGTACATACCAAGACAACGAGTGCATTGGACTTGGGACTGAAGCGGACTAGTGACGCACCACACGAGTTCTTGAACTCACGATGATTCAACTCGTCTCTACAACTAAACACAAGCCGCAAATTTATAAAAAATGTATTTCAGACTATACAAACTGATCTTGAAGTAAACTAGGAAATAGCCATTGACAAACTAAGTAAACTAACCATAGCCATAATATACAACTTAAACAACAGTTGTCAAAAATCAATGCATGCAGTATGCACACCACTTTAATGGCCACTTTTCATGCAAACTGGCAATAGCCACAACCACAGCAACAGACTGTACAATAGCCAGTTTCCCCAGCTTGAATCTCAATCTCCACGAACCCTTATCCAATCAATGGAAATCCCAGCACTAAAATTTTGCATAAATGTAAAAAAAGTTTTTTTACGTTTTTTTATTCTTGCCATGTTTTTTTTACTTTGTAAACGTTTTTTCTTTTAAAAAAAAGTTCATTAAAATTTGAAAATTCTATCGAAAACGTCGACGGCTTTTAAAGCCACACAAATAAAAATGAAATGAAAAATAGGCTGTAGTGGTGGTAGTTTACTTATTTAGTCTAGTGATATGTGGTCTTATGACGACACGGTTGAATTGAAATTGAATAAAATTTTATCACTTTCTTTCATTCTAGCTGTACTGCAATGATAGCATTAGTTTTTGGGCAAGAAGTCAAACAAATTAAGGCTAACATTTTTTATCAACGTTTCTAAAGGTACTGGTATTTTACTGTACTGGTATTTTACGTTTTTAACGTTCTTTATTTTTTCTGGGACGTTTTTATATCTCTGAAACGTTGTAATCCATTGCTTGCAGCATGCACAGAGACTACAGGCAACTGCAGCCAAAGGTATAAAATTCTCACAAGCTTTACTTCCTGTTTCTGTCCCCATAAACAAATTGTGGAAAATTTATGAAATACCAGCGAGTGAGAACTAACATTTCCTGATGACTCGTACGCTATTCACTTAATCTCAGCTTTAGCCTTGGCTTTTAATGCAGTGGCTTTGGACTTGGCCTGGAGTTATGGTTGCATCCTCAGCTTTGGCGTTGAATGCTCAGACCTTGGCTTTGGCCTTGTACCCTGTGGCCATGTTAACATCCCCGAGAATAGGTGAGCAGAAAAATAAATGGGCACGATGCATGATGGAGGTTATGGATATCGGACAGTCAGCAGCAGTGACTTACATGGTGTGTAGTTCAGTTGGTACGTCAATCAGATGTCGATGGAAAGTGTTGGCCGTTACACATGGGCTGCAACAACAACAACAACAACAACAAGTGTAACTGGTTGAGTAAAGACAATTTCACAAATACAATTAAAACAAAACAACTAGGAACGATCATAGTTGACTACATTGACTGTTTATCAGGATGCAGTACCGTTGGTTTTCAGGATTGCCACAAAGGAGGAGAAACAAAAAAGCCCGGCTAATGCAAAGAAGAATGCGCGACAGCAGTGCATGTATGAACACCGACTGCGAACCAACATAAGCTCAGTAGCTCACCAATCCTAGCAACTGACATTGGACACTATGATTTTAGTTCTTTATTCACATACGCCAGATGATGTAAACAGTCTCGCGCGGATGCTGTCGCTGGAGCGGTCGAGGGCGGGCATTTTGAACGATACCGAAGTTTGATGCTCCCATACGGAGAATTCCTTGAACACAGGGAGCCAAAATTTAAACTAGAAATATGGGGCAGAGCCCAACGTGAGGCCGCCCAGCACCGTAAATCCAATTGGGGGTTTAATTCAAGAGGGGGGGGGTGAAATTTACCCGGTGGCAAAGTCACATGGCACAAAGTCAAATGCAGTAGCATACGCAGAACGCACATTGTCGACTTAGGGCGGGTCAACATCAGCGCCTGTAACTTTTTTGTTAATGGACCAAAGTTCACCAAATTTTTTTGCTTCAGCGCAAGAAGAATGGCATTCGATCAAGTTCATTATTGATTTTCGGCATGTCGATATGCTCCAGATAATCGCGGTAAAAGTTTAAACATGCACGAAATTGTGCCGAATTTTGAACTTGGGTGGGTCAACATCCACTTGTAACTTTTCTGTTTGTTAACCAAAGTTCACCAAATTTTTTTGCTGAACCCAGCAGGAATAGATGAAGATGACGATCAAGTTTGTTCCCGATTTTTCATATCTTGATACGTTACTAAAACATTTGCAATCAAAGTGTAAAGTTGTCCGAAATCAGGCCAAATTTTCGACTTTTTGGCCCCCCAAATTTCTGGGGTGCAGGCCCCAAAAATTTATACAAGTGATCATGCCCACCTTAAAGCCCATCATGTGGCAAAGTATCGTGGGTATCGCTCAAGTGATTTTATACTCTGAGCAATGTTATACACTGCACTGGACAGACACAAAGTAATTCTAATAATGGTAATCTGTAGCACTCTAAGCTCCCCCAGGGTGGAGGCCTGACTGCAAATGCAGAACCAGTGTTTACACATTATTCAGCCATCTGCCTAAAGTAAAGGGTTGGTGTGCATTATGTCAACCCAGGCTTTCATACAAAATCACTAAATTATACTAAATTACTTAAGACACACATTGTGACACGAATCACCGTTATGACACAACAACAAACAGAACGTTGGACAAATAAGCAGCATGACAAAAGCTCCTTCTAATACAAAGTCATATCAACATGGTTCCTACTACCCTGCAAAATTCATTTTTCCTGACATTCCAGGACAAAATGAATCGTTTTCCCTGACTAATTTGTTAATGCGAAATACCAACGTCAGTTTTCAATCGCTAGCAATCACACTAGAAACAAGGGTGGTGGAACAAATTTTAAAATGGGGGTACAAATAATTTGTGAGCAAAACGAGCAGGAAAAATTGTCAAATTTTTTTGCATCTTTTTTAACTTTTGCACCCTGGTACTTTTAAATTCCCTGACTTTCCCTGACCCTCTGAGCTTTTCCTGACTTCCCCTGACCGCAGGAACCATGTATCAATCACAAGCAAAAAATGGGAGAAAATAAAAAGATAAAAGCAGCTGACAGAAAAGATTGTCAGAAACCTTTCAAGTGGCAAGGGACTAAAATAGATTTCATTACTGACACGATACACTCACTTTTTACTGGGCAATCGGACGAGGTCAACGTTGACAATGTCGGTGACTGAGTACGTAGGGTGGACATAATCAATGACCACAAATTCTCCCTTCATCATCTTTACACGAGCCGGCAACCAACCCATGGCATCGTCTTCCTCAATACGATGACACACCTACAGCACATAGGTTATTATGACTTGAGTGAATAGCACGAATATAATCCATATCTACAAAATCCTCTTCATCATTTTCACCCGCGTCGGCAACTAACTTATCTTCCTCAATACGATGACACACCTGAAAACAACAAACACAGTTTACCATTTACCTAGCAGACAGGCCGGTGTTTAATGGCAAAAAAATTCAAGGACTTATCAAAACCTTTCAAGTACTTTTTCGGGACCTATTCCATTCCCGGAAAATTTTACCACATCATGCTAAACAGTTCTGGGATCATATGAAAGTGATTTTCACATCACAGTCACGATAATTCTAAAAACAGAAATTCAAGGACTTTCAAGACCTTCTTCCATCAAATTCCAAAGCTTTCTAGACTACGTTTGGTTTTCAAAAACTTTCCAGGTCCTGAGAAAATTGCAAGTCTTGTCCAAGAACTGGGTGCAGTCACCTTTTTATGGTGGAACCAACAACCTGTTGGTTTGACTGTTACCAAAAAAAATGTTGACACATCATTAGCACGTCAACAGCTCTACTTAAGTCATTCCGAGCTGACACAATGACTGAAACGACTCTCTGTGTTACTCTCCCGCATGTCTCTCAAATCACCATATATACTGATTACAAGACTGTCAAGAAAAAAGCTGCTAGGCTATCATAACAATAATCTATCAGTAGTTAAACAGCTGCTATTATTACTACAAATCAGTACTAAATTCCAGCCCACAGCATCGCCATGCCCAATACAATGGCAGACAATGTATGCAACGATCAAAAATATACACACGGGTCTAAAATACGACAACCAATTACTTCATTTTCCATGACTTTACAGCACCTAGGCCTGATTCCATGACACTCCAGGGCTATAAAGTTTGCATGATTTAGCACTCCATGACTTTCTCGGATCTCTAGACACCCTGTATTGGTCTGTGTAAGAATACAAGCAGAACATGCCTCAACATTTTCGCCCTCCTTGAACTCAAGGCTTCTACCAGCAGCTGGCTTCAGAGGCAAACGTGCATCTTTGAAGGCAAACCGCTTCTCTGGCCGATTGCTGTTACACAAGCATAAACAAACATATCAGCCACAATGCTAGGTATCACAAAGACACAACTGTCTAGTAATCAATAGACATTAGAACAGATATAAATTTGCACTGCTACATTTTATTTTCTATCCTGAATGGCCAGCTGGATTGCATTATTACGTGTTTTCCATTGCTAGGCTAAGTATATAAGATTGTGCACATAACTGGTACAACACTGAGAACTCTACACAGACCCAATTATTTGATACGTTTCTTTTCATAAAAAAATTTAGCAGAAAAATGCACAAACTAACAAAAGAGATGTACAGAAATTGCACTCAACCAGGCTTAAGACCACTATCTAAACCTCTGCTTTCAATCCCCCAATGCCATCAAAAACAAAATATTTCAAAAATAATGCAAAAATCATAACAATAGGTCCTACCTGCTTTCGAAGGCAACCGTTACATCACCACTGCCAACATTGGTCACTTGTGCCTGCAACACGTCATAGTGCAAGTTAAGTCAAACATACTGACAAGTATATATTCATCGAGAATGAAATGCTTTCACAGAATCTCAGACAAACCAAACATGGAAGCAGCTCGAGAGTTAAAAAAAAGTTTGACAGTCTTAAAGCTTTAAGTTCCTTCCTACATAAATCTATAGTCTACAGATGACAAATCTTCACAGCTCCTCAACTCCCAGCTGTGCCTTAAGATTAAGGTTAAGGGCTTAGGTTATGGGCCAGAGTTTTTACCAGACACTTCAGACCTAAGACAGTTTGAACCTAACGTCTGATGTGTCTCGAGATACTTTGAAACTAAACATAAAAACTGAGTGAGAAAGTTATGGCTTGTTTGCAGAAAAGAAATGAAAGTCAATCAAATCACACGTTGGTTGCGTTGCATGCATTGTCCCTTGCACTGCAGCTGGTGTGTTGGTGTCTGGCTTTTTCGCCCCTTTGCCGGTTCGCCCCCAGGCTGATTCGCCCCCTCACCTTGGACGATTCACCCTGATTGAATAAAGGTAATTCGACATCGAGATTTATACGTAATATTTGTCTTTAGGCCTAGACAGTTTATGCATGATGATGAGAATAAATGATTGTGTGAATGTTTAATACTTTATTCAATTATGAAATAAAGTCATTAGACCTATACATGTATTTTATTATACAGTGAGTCAGAGACACCTTTTGCTTTTTAGTACGCTTTTTCGCCTTAGAATGTCTGCACTGATGTCTGATGCTGTCTATAGATCTAGGCATTCGTCAAGCGGTTATTAGGCTTAGACCCAAGTATACCTGTAAGAATTTGGGCCCGTTATTCGATGCCGTTTCTTTACCGACTGACTTGGTGAGCTGTAATCACTTACTGTGCAGTTTTTTGTCACGTATAATGTTAACTGAAGTAACTATTAATCAGTGGTGTGATGATACGCTTACTTGTTACCTTTCTGTAAACTGAAACACAAGCCTCAATAACGAATCACCGGTATATTCAACGGGGGTGGGCAGGGAGCGAATGTCCAGGGTGAGAGGGCAAATCAGTCAGAGGGTGAACAAGCCAGGGGGCGAACAAGCCAGAGGACAAACGCGCCAGGGGGCGAATCAGCCATGGGGTGAAAGAGCCAGAGAGTGAGGAAGCCAGGGGCAAAAAAGAGGCGAAAGAGCCAGGGGTGAAAAAGCCAGGGGGCGAAACGGCAAAGGGGCGAAAAAGTCGTAATTTGGTGCATTTACTGCACTGTGCAGTGTACACATAGCGTCCGTTGCGCAAGTTAAACTGTGTATGATGCGTTTGTTGTGGCTTAATTATTCGAATTTTGCGGATTGCGGAAAATCAGAAAGGTGTAATTTGCGAAACGTTCCGCAGCGACAAGTACGCAAAGTACACGTTTTCAAAATTCCGCATTCCGGAAAATACGCTAACGCTCCGTTGTCATGTGACATCAAGTCATATCTCAGAATGTGACCAATAGCTTTTTTGCTGGTATTTTTTTACTTCTAATAGTGGTTTTCTTCATCATAGCCGACAGGGTTACTTGTCAGTGGTCACTCTTATAAGGTCAGACCTGCCCACCGTAAATTTCACAGAATATCAGTGTGTTGATGCACGGCATGCACAGACAACATTATGAAAAACATCTCTATCCAGAAACCGGCATGGTTATTTAGCACATCCAACGACATTATCCCCACACACTTTCAGTTCTCGGACAGAAGTAGTTTAGGTTGCTAAGGGTTTATTTGTAACTTTCAAAAGCCCACAGATGTAAATGTGCAACATTTTGCATTGCCGAAGCACATGAGTAATGCGGTATAGCATACTTTGTAGTAAATGCCTTTATTTTCGCGTACTTCTATCGCTAAATCATCCATTTTCGTTCACTAACACCAAGAGCATCATGGGTAGTAACATAACGTAAACCACAACATGAATGAAAATAGGGCTGTGCCATCCGAGTAATTTAATAATCGAGTACTCAGCGAGTAACTTTACGAGTACTCGAATACTGTTATTTGATTCCGTGAAATTCGAGAAAAGTTAGCAAAACTATCATTACGTTGAGCGCTATATCCGGCTTTTTCCATAAAGTTTTTTGACATGTCTTGCAACATACATGAAAGAACATAAAATTTCAGGTTAGATGTAAATTGCAATTGCTAAGTAAAATTGACGATTCTTATCATATTTGTTAGTGTCTTCATATTTCGTGCAAATGCTTTACTGTTGGTCAAGATTTTAAAGCTGGTCAGTAACTTTTGCTGCAAGAAAAACACATTTATTTCCAAGCTTATATTGCTATACATGAGTTGCCTACACACTCCAACAACATGCACTCAATTCTGTTATTGTGATAGATAAACTTGCTGTGAAAATGACATGCTGGCCCAAGCCTTGGGGCAGTCCAAGCCATGCTGAATAATTCAAGTTCATCCTAAATACTACATCGATTAATATAGAAATTTTTTTTAGTCAGAGATCCACTGTAAGAATTTCCGGACCACCTGGCAAAGTTTTTGCTGCTAAAGTGCCATGGACTGCTAAAGCCGCAATAAATAACAGACAGTTTCACGAAAATATAAACCATTTGAAGAACAAACGAACGTAATTCTCAACATGTTCACTCATTTATTCAGTTAACGGCTCTGTGCAAATACAAATGACGAATAACTGCGAAACAGTGAAAATGATGATAACAAAGGGCAGCAGACGATTCATGAATATAGATCACAAAATCACAGAAACATAGTGACCAAGCACGTGCATTACAACAAGCTACACAGATGTACAACAACTAATGCAGTGTGATATGTGAACTTTCACGAGAATCAGTGTCTCACGTCAGAATCAACGTCTTATCTAGACAACAGATATCTCTTGGCAGCAGCAGCATCCTGGCAGAAAAGATGGGAAAGAAGGCAAATTGCCCCACCCCTAAATTTCGGGCCATCAAGAGATTTTATTCCAAAACAGAATTTGGGGCTAAAATGTTACCCATTTTTGGCAGTTTTGGGGTAAAATTTAAATTCCGAGCATCATAATATCCTCCGTCAGAAATTTGGAGCTGTCTGTAGAAAAACTGGAACTTCCAGCCAGTACCTTTAACCTATGCTGACGCTGCTTGGCAGAACTTCCCCCAACCTGTGTAAAGATCAGGAGTGTAACTCGGGGGGGGGTTGCAACACCTCACATTATGAAATGAGGTGCACCTAATGTATTCTAACTTGTCCCAATTTAAAATAAAATTTATAATGTTGCAACTGTATACCAGTAGCTGAGTAAGATTGCTTATAACACAAAATAGCAAAAAAGCAGTAGAGTTGTCCCTGCATTAAATTCAAAGCAAAGTTTATGCCAACAATAAGCTACAATATTTCAGCTTCTGGGTGGAAAAATTCTACAAACCCCTACCTCCAGGGCCCCAACCCTGTACTCCACTAGGGCTGGCTTTCATCCTGAGATCCTCACAGGACCCCCAACTTTTAAAAACATGCTCTCAATTTTTGCCAAAAAAAGTAGCATATGGCAAGTCACATTAACGGTGCTGGGAAAGGCCTCCATGACATCGTAAATAGAAAAAACTTAAGGCTACCAGAGTTCAACCCCAAAACTTCACTTAAACAGCTTATACAGCTACTGGCCCCAATATACAATCCATGCTCTTGACTTCAGAACTCAATTTTCATCTGTCCACAGAGGTATGGCCAAGCTGAGTTGGCTTGCATGGGAAGTTAAATGCAAGATTATACAGCCACTGAAAAAAAACTTGTCTCCATATTAACTCAACATGATTACAATAACTTAACAGATACACACAACACCATTACAAATAAGCCCAGTAGCCATTTAAAGGGTTAAAGCCTGTGAATACCTTTATTTCGCCTCAAGAGCAGCCACAAACACAATTAAAACTGTAACAAGACAAGCACACACACAAAGAAAAAAACAGATTATAGAGCTGCTATATTTAATCATGCAATGTTACCTGGCACACAAGAAACAGGTAAATGCACCCTGCCTTAATCCCAGCCAGGCAGGATAGTACTCAACTTAACTACCCATGATGGATAGAAGGCTGAGTTGGCCTGGGTGGTTGATTATATACCGAGACTGTTTACCTGCCTACAGTCACCCATCCTAATAATAACTACTTGATAGTGACCTGACCTGAGGAGTTAAACTTGTGACCGTATGATCGTAAATCCAACCGACTAATCATTATGCCGCCAAGTCACATTGCCGTGCACTTTTTACCAATCAGCTGCTTGTGCACGTGCAGTCAGTACTATATCAAATTACCAGAAATAAATAAGTGAACTACAGCACATGAACATCATTGTAATGAATATCTACAATCACTTCTCCTATACATAAAAAGAATCAATTAAGCTCGCGCATGAGATAATGCTCCATTAACAACAAATCAGTTTCATAAAAATCCACATAACAAATCCATCCGATAACATACAAATACAATTCACATTTGTGATATCGTGCTGACAACAGAAACTCACATTCGCAAAGCGAAACTTTTTTTTAGCAAAATATATATGCAAATAATGTACCAAATGACTGCAGGTGCCACACTTTTACAGTGTTTGTGAGGTAGAATTGGATCGTTTTTAACTGAAACTTGGCATACTGGTTACTTCAGCATGGAAAATGTTCACAACAATTCTGCTTTTCTATGATTTTTTTCGAGTTTGTGCCCAAATGAGCTACAATAACAAACATACAAACGGTCAGAGAGAGACAGACAAGGTCTGTAATGTGGCCCATTAGAATGGCGACAAAAACGCCATGCCTGTATCCAGACCTTTCCAAAGCAGGGTTCAAAGTGGCTCTCCATTAATCAAGCTACAAGGTCTGAGAAAGTGCTTGCCGAAGCCGCAAACATATTTCTATGCATTTCAAGCTCGAGAGTCGCATCTGGTGATGTCATTTTTGGTTATTCTCTATTCTATGCTTCATGTTACTGGCTGATGGGGTGGGAATTTTTGATCAAATACACTGAACCTCCTTGTCTATGGGCCTGAAAGCAAACAGCAAAATCTTACACAACGAAAAAATAACTTAGCTCCAAGCTTTAGTCACTCAATGCAGGTAAACCATAGTCACGTGCTTCTTGCAAACTACAGTAATACACGTACTGAATCAGTTCTAACATAAAAGCACAGAGTCTGGATTAAACAAAACTGAAGCAAAATTGCTACAGGGCTAGAAGCAAACTTAAGCCACTGCTACTAAAATTTTTACAAATCCAACATAACTACAACATGATCCAGTCAGGCCACATAGCTTTAGATCACTTAACCTCATCGCCAGAATACACTTACGTATTAGACATGATATGTACTAGACAAAACTACAGTACCATGTAACAATGGAAAATCGTATCGAATGAGATTCTAACTCAAAATCACTTCCATATTTCACACTGATCACAATGGATGACATAAACAACTCGCAATATACGGTGCTCCAAAAAATTCCTCCCTCGTAACAATGTCAAATCACTTCAACAAACCAGGAGCCTTTTCACAAAAATTCTTGTATTGAATGCAGAAAAAAAACAAAGAAATATAAAACTTACAAACATCTTAAGGAAAAGTGTGATCAACATATACAAAAGTAATAAATGACAAACTTATGCATAACTAAGCCCCGGACATACAAATTTTGAAAAATTCCCAGGTTGTTTTGAAATTAAACCCACAAACCTATTTATATTCTGAACAACAGTGTATAAGTCGATTTTCAAAGCAATAAATCTGCCCAAAACTCTTCAACCTATACGTGAGTACCAAGCAGTACCACTAAATGCAAAACACAGTTATGACAACAGCACCGTAAGACGCTGAAGCAGGGCAAAATCACGATGACCCACAGCAACAAAAGTGCACTAAGTGATCCCAAGTCAGTGCGGCACTGATTAAAAACAAACTGAAATTACAACATTATATAACATTCACAGAGAGCCAAACACCAGAGCGACTGACAGAGGGTGGCCTCGCAAAAAGTAAGCTACTGTATTGTATTAGGATATTTATGTTTTACAAGGTAGTGTAGCAACATTATAGGCGCAATTTGCAATCCACTACATGTAGCAGCAAATTTCTTACAAAGTCTATTGGTAAACAAGAAAAGTCCAGCTAACGCAAAGAGGAACGCGCGACAGCGATGCACGCGTGAAGGGCTGGTGCGAACAACGTTTCATTTAGAATCAATGGCAGATGACGCCTAGCACTGTATCCAGTGCATGAATTCCAATATTGGTTGAAAATCACAAATTTTTCCTACCCCCTTCTCATTCAGCACCCTCGTTCGGAGTGACCCCTTTCGAATTTATGGAAAATCTTTACGGTTCCTGAAACTAGAGTCTTCCAGGAAGCCAACGATGAAGATATGGTGATTCTAGCTTGCACCGTTTTTGACTGATCCACCCATGTGATGGACAGACGGATGGACAGAATTGCAATGGCTAAGACGCGCTACAGCAGTAGCTGCTGTCGCACGTAAAAATTGTGAAAATTAGTCAACATTTAGCAAAGATATGTACAAAGTACAGTAGCTAAATTTTTGCACCACCCTGTATACATAACATACTGCTGAAAACTACGGCAAATACCATCCATCCACTGGGTGGGCTTGTCAAACTATAAATCACAATGATTACAAATCACAATAATGAACAATAAAAATATCAGCCAAAAATGTAGACAGTTGAAATTTTAATGCAGCATTGACCTTCACTTTTTAACAAGCAGTGACAAAAAATCACATTGCATGGTTGGCTATCTTGCATTACTTAAACATCAGCACGGTATTGGAAAACCGTGAAATTCTTCTAAAAGGCAACTACCACAAAAAAATCTTTATTGCAGAATATCTTTGGATTTCATATTTATATTACAAATATATGCATCAAACTTTCCACTGAAGCAGTTATTATTAAAAAAACAACTTTGATGATAAATCTATTTTGTGCTATAAATAGCCAGAGACTAAATTAAATTTTTAACCAAACTACTTTTACACTTGGTTCCTTTCCGATAATTAGTAGCAGATGACCGTAGCGCAAAACGCAATGTTTATATCTCATAGAAACATTAACAACTGGCAATCGTTAACTATTAAGTGTAACATAAAATGCAAAAACATTATATACGTACACAACAAGCAAATAAACAAATGATAAACCGAAAAACGGAACTTATGACTGCTTGCCACCGCCGCCTTGAACCGCAGCTGGTTCCCGTTTGCCCATACGGTGAAGAAGGCAAAAGTCTTCATCACCGTACGAGCGACCGAGATCCAGCTACGAGGAATTTTGTGACGTCACGAAATTCCTTGTAGCTGGTTCCCAGCATGTTCTGGTTAAAAATGAACTACACATTTATTATCAAACATTTTGCCGCAGTACCGTGCATGTAGTCTTTAGTAGTCTACTGTCTGAAAATACATTAAAATCAAAAAGGTCAATTTTGATGGTAGTTGCCCTTCAAAACAAAAATCCTGATAAAGATTCATTCTGTCATCTATACACCATAAAGTTCATCAGTGGGTTGCCCCTCCCACAAATTCTAGCCTTTCAAAAAAATTTAGTTCTTGTTGAAAAAATATGTTCCAAAAATACAACATCTGGGATGGAAAAACACCCAATTTTGGAACAGAATTGAAGTTCTGAGCAGCGATAATATCCTCCGTTGGAAACCTGCAACTATATATTGAAAAGTCGCAAATTCCTGAACCAATTTTTTAACCAAAGATACTAATCAGAGTGATTTAAAGTACGATTAACAAAATTAACTGTGGAACTAATCAACACATATGATAAAAATTAAGTGTTAGGACAACACTGATGATAACATATCCTGCACGGATAGCTGGGCCTATCACACAGTAAGCTTGAACAATCGGTGATAACTAATAGGTCACAGTACAAACTGGGTTGGACCAATCACCAATCACATAGCAATTCTAGGCCAATCAGCATTCGTTAAAATAATGCACGTCATAATCTAGGTCACAACATGGACCGATCAGTATTCAGCAGACAGATGTGTGTCAGAATGTAGGTCACATCAAATATAGATATGCTGCTACAAGAAAGGATTTGTCCCGACTGCAGCACCTTTAGCAGCGGGCGGAGATGTCTACAGCACACATATAACAGCTAATGATCATCACCATTAATGGTCCTGGTATTATTCTTATTAAGTGAAATTGCTCTTGCAATGCCAGCGATTGCACCTATTCCTATACATTTCTCCACAGCGTGGTCTGTCTGTCTGTCGTCTGTCACATTCATGGCTAGCACAATCAAGATGCATGGTGCTAAATGGGAGATCCTTGAACCTACAGCGGAGACAGAAATTTGAGGTCAAACTCCCTGCCAAAGCACACATTGCAGCTAAACCATAAATCCTATGTTACCAACTAGCGAATACAAAAAAAAGCTTTTTTCCAAATCCTTCGGTACATTTCTGCTAAAAGATAGCAAACTTGGATGACAACTGATAAAGGTGTCACAAAAATAAAAAAGACCACACTTTCCTGATATGCCACGTAGTTGCAATTTCCTGAAACACTATCACAAACAAAATTCATAAAAATTTTGTGAAAGAATACTAACAAATCAAACAACACACTCACCAGAAATGGATTAACGACTTGCTGCTGTGTCTGTGAAGGCCAGGAACCAGCTGCAGCCAACGGCGCCACGTGAGTACCAGCTGAACTACTGCCGCTTCCTGTGTTGGCAGCAGAGGCTCCGTTCACAAACTGTTGTTTCTGCTGACTCGAGGCATAAACGGAAAACCCAGCCGGCATTGGGGCAGCCACAGGATGTACTGGGGCTGCCCCAGGGTGCATCTGTGGTTGCGGGGCGTAGAAGCCGTAGCCTGCGGGTACATACTGTTGGGGCACAGTGGCACCGGCAGCAGTAGGAGGGTAGTTCACCGGCTGTTGCTGGGAAATAAACTGCATTGCACCGCTGGACGAGACCATTGCCGGAGTAGAGAACTGGTTAGGAGCAGCTACAATATACAGCACCAGCCACTACCGCAATGTCAATTACTACTACTACTACTACTTACACTGAACTGCACTGGACTACCTAATATTTAAACATGACATCTACCCGCAGTGCCTTTTCTGCAGTCTCTCTTCCAGCCGCTGCAAATATGATGCAGTTCTGGCACATTAGATGATATCCAATGCAGGCTGTCTATATTCGTGCATGAGGTCATGACGAACCAATCACTAGCAAAGTTTTCGAGACAGATCGCTCAGTTCCTCACTTAAGTTAGCAGACTCGTATGTTGACTGCATTTACTACGTGCAATGAAATTTGTCTGATGGAGTAATGGTATTCAAGAAGACTCGGTAAACTGAGTGGACTCAGCCGAGTGAGTGAGTGAGTAGAGGGTTAATATCCCTCTCAACACATAATAGGTCATTTCGGGAATGGCCTTTGCAGGCAATGCACACAAACACATCATAACGAAACACAAAATTTAACCGTTACAAAAACCAATACGAAACACATAAAACACAAAATATCGATCCTAAGCCTAAAACTGAGACCGAATAAAGAACAAGTGGCGACAATAACTTCATACAGCCGCCCCGAAATAAGTCTCAACTTCTGATTTTCAAACACAGCATCGCGGTAATAAAAAACAAACACGAAGACACGTTACCTGCCACGGCTGAATAGGACGGAGGCACAGCTGCAGAATTTGCCACACTGCTAGCTCCGTACATCTGCATTGGTGGCCCGCTCTGCTGACCCATATTAACAGGCTGTCCCATGTTCACTGTCTGAGAGGGACCCCACACACCACCACCACCCGCTACAGGACCCCCTACCATAGCACCTCCAGGGCCCCCTAGTACTGTGGCACCCCCGGGCCAATTGACGCTGGCAGCCACAGATTGGTAGCCAAACCCGCTGCCTATTGACGTTGAACTGAACACACTCTCTAGGTCAGCGATTGTCGAATATTTGTCAGCCGGCTGCGATGATGTAAACGAAGCGGGTTGAGCACCAGCTGACGGGGGTAACGACGCTGGAGCACCACCTGCAAATAACATGATGAGTATGTTTATTCACCAGTATAACAGACACAAATAACAAGAAAAAATAAACACATAAATGCAACAGCAAGGAGACCTACACTTCCCCCACACACAGTCACACATGCCTTATAAAAGCAATAAAACATACTAACGATTACAACCTGCTATCGGCTAGAGCAGCCAAATGTCTCTCAACACAGAGTCGCATGCAATACACACTGTCTCGATACATACTGTCTTTACTACAACATCAATATGAAGTCAATAGTTCATGAATTCATCACTCAATTATAATAAAGTCAATGTAAGGTAAAATGATAATCATGATGTTGGTTAAGTACTAGCTGCAAAGTATACTGCAAAAGACTAGCAAAAATAATACCGTATAGAGACAAATAAAAGGTGAGATTCAAGATAAGATGTAATACAATGCCAATGTTGGTTGAGTACTGGCTAGCTTAATACATAAATGGTCTATAGCAATGCAGACATCATTGCATTATTTCAGTCCCAAAACAATATTACATGTTTCAAATATTCATTCTAAATAATACAGAAGTACACGAAAGGCATTCAATAAATTCCAGGACTGTTCTCAGTAAGCACACAGTGACCGTTGAAAACCAAAACTATTATGAAGTTGTATGGCCACTATTGTACATCACTTACCATGGTTCCATTTAGGACATCATGCTGTGGCATCATTATTATTAAAATATATGGGCGTTGACGTTTGGCAGGGTCAGAGAATAATCATGAAAATGTATAGTCTGAGAAAGCATAGAAGTGCTAAAATTTATGGTAGAATATCTGTAGTATTTAGCAGTGACACTTTATCACGTTTAAAGTATTTGAATCATTCTCCCCGGGAGCTTTTGCAGCGGCCATCATTCAGTTAATGATAATGTCTGTGTTGAAGCACTGCATATGGCAACAATGGTCAGCTGCAGGCAAAGCATTTTTTGGTTCACTCGGAGAGTTGTTTTTGCAGATTTTGTGCTTGAAGGACATACAGTAAATGCAGAATATTACTGTGCATTATTACGACCAGAAATTTGCAGAAATCAACCAGGTTGGTGCAAAAAAATGTCATTCTTCAAAATGGCAGTGCACCACTGTGTGATAGGCCGGTTAGACAATTAAGAAAATTGAAAAGATGGACTGGGAACTGCTACATCATTTGCCACACAGTCCAGACTTAGCTCCAAGTAAGTTTTATTTGTTTGGACCACAGAACGAGTCACTTGGAGACATTAAGTTCAAAAACGATGAAAATGTTCTACAGCATTTTGTCCGAAAATTTCTACAGGTGCCAACAAAAACTTAATGCTATACGGGTTCCAGCCGACCTGTAGAACAATGGAAACACTGCAGTAAGCTGCAGGAAGAATATGTTGAAAAGTAACATAACTGTCAGAATTCTGCGATTTACTTCGCTGTATTAAGAATGCGGTCCTGGAATTTATTGAATGCCCCTCGAAGAAACAACTGGCATACCAGGTGGTCTCAAGATGGGTGGTACAGTTGCTGACTGAGCCGTGAATGCTGCAAAGTTTTGAAATCCATACGTATCTGCACACGACAGAAAACCAAACCAATTTTACTTGAATTCATTCGACAGTCATACTGGAACTCCTGCTTCACTGAATTTAGTAAATTTATGTATGTGTGTTAATCTTATTAACGTGTTAAATTAACATGATGGTTCTACTTTTTACAGTTAACTGTGGCATTTGCACTGCTATTTCAAAAAGTCAACGTGATAAAATCAACCCTCGTACCAGCAGCATTTTGAGATGGCTGCTGATTTGCAGTGGCAGGACTGGAGCCAATATCGGCAAGTAAGTCGACGGCGGCCGGCTTGGCAATGATTGGTGGACTCCGCGGCGAAGGCAATGTGACTGGCTGCGGCTGCTGGACCGGAGGCCGAGTAGAAGTGGGTACATTGGAATGTCTCGTCGCTGGTCGCTGTAAAGGCTGCGGAGTTTGGTTAGCTGCAGGAGGGGATGTTGCCAGCTGAACAGACCACAACAATCATTACAGTACAATCTATCACATCTGATGAACATCACTCTACACTAAAACCGCTAAGAACCTTAAATCATCGAATCAAGTTTACTCTAGTACTTGACAAAAAGTCCAGCTGTCATTAGAATAGCTAATCATAATGGATGTCAGTAACCTTCAAAGTCATCCAAGGTCAATGATCTCCATCTCATCTGACAAAGTGTATGCCACTTCCTATTCGTGACTTATAGTAACCTAAGCCGTACCTCTCATTGTTCCGAGATATGGCCAGTTTTCCCATGAAAAATGCTCATTTTCCTATCCTCCTCCATTCAACCCCAAATTTGAAAATGTTCCCCTTGCAGTGAATTGCTGAAATTTTGCATGTCTAGGTTTAAGACAAAGAGCTAATTATGTGTGTAAAAAGTTTTCCCTTACGACCTAACACCTAGTCATAATACATGTACTACAGGTGACAAAAGAGAGATGACAACTCGTACCATAAGCTCGACCATTACTCAAGTACAGTTGGCTAAAATTATGACACTGGCACAAGTGCTGCATTAAAGCAGTTACAATTCAAAGCACAATACAGTACACAGCCTATTGAGCTAAACCAGTAAAATATATACCATAAGTGAAAAAGTTTGATTTTTGGGATTATGCTAATTATTGACCAGTACTTTCTCGACTGTTAAGTGAAAATCAATACTTATTTAATTAGACAAGTCAGTGACATCAATTAATAGTTACAAAAAAAATCAAAAACACCACAAGAGTGCACAACGCAGCAGTTTGGATATACCTACCATACCAGTCATCTAGATACAGTAAACCTACCTAATAAAGCTAGTATAAAGACAGCAAATACGATGTAATGCCCAATCGGGAAAAACAAAATCCCAGGATTACAATTTTTAAATCACAGATTCTGTGATTGAAACATCACTCACAGGAATTACGGCTTTTTCGCCCCTTTGCCGTTTCGCCACCTGGCTTGTTTGCCCCCTGGCTGATTCGGGAGAGAATCAGCCAAGGCAAAAGGCGAATCAGCCAGGGGGCAAACAAGCTAGGAGGCAAATCAGCCAAAGGGTGAAAGAGCCAAGAGGCAAAAAATCCAGGAGGCAAATCAGCCAGAGGGTGAATCAGCCAGGGGACAAAACGACAAAGGGGCGAAAAAGCCAGACACCACTCACAAGACCGGAATATCCAGATGACTTCCATCTAAGCAAGAGAATCAAAGTACTGCAGATCAATCAGTACTGCACAACACAAAACAGAATATTGTAGATTACTAAACAGATAATGCAAATAATTCATGTACCATATCGGGCTGTACGTTCAGCGGTGCTACATTACCACCGACAAGTAATGTCAGTGGTTTAGCCGTGGCTGAGGCCCTGGCAACTGCCGATGTCAAATTCTGTTGCCTTGCTTCTTCGAACATTGCTTCAGTTGGCTCCACGTACCAGCGCCGCTTGTCGTACCTCTGAGACATCATCTCTCGCATACGAAGCTCGTCTCTCACGTTGAATTCCGGAGCCAGCTGGCTGTCGTAGCGATTTAGCCACACCTTCCGACAGAACTGAAAACAGACATGCATAAACATTTTCTAACCTGTCGGCTAATGCTGCAACAACTGTCATGGGTTTATCATTTAGCTATAAATACAAACTTTCTATGTAATATCCATCAGTTTTGTCTTCACAGTCTACTTTACATTATACCTTCCTGCAGTCACCTGTCCAAATAATAAAAACCTGGCAGTTTATGGTGATCTAGCTAATAACGAAAATCCATAAATTTCACGACAATTTTCATACCTAGTACTGCTGTTTCTATAGACACAGATTTACACTACTACATCTTTGATTCAATGCCACAGATACAACAGTACAAAAGCAGCAAAACTGTAACTTACTGAGCGCAGCTGACAGCGCACGCAGTTGACTTAACTAACGAAAAATGGCAACCAGGAATAATGAGTAATGACTGCATCAGACCCATTAAAAACTAATCGTAATCCCAACCATTCAATGTGGTCCCATGTCGTCCAATGTTTTTGACACAGTAATTAGTTATATCTATCTAAATACATACGTCATTTCCACGGCATTTGATGAACTCCATTTCATCCACTGAGAAGCTTGCCATTGATATTGACTTGACACGATGCGGTGGGTTCAAGCCTCTTCTACTCACAACACAAAGCATTCTATGTCAGTTTAAACTCTATTCAACACTTGCATTATTTGGCAGCATCTGACTTTTGTATTTACAGTGTAAACCTATATGCACCTGGTGACCCTCTCTGTAACAGAGAGCAGCTTTTTGTTTTTTGTTGACGTCTGCAGAAGAAAAAAAAACTCTTGGCAACAACTATTTGCGATAATGTGCATGGAAAACAATTTAGTTGAAACACTGGTTTGTTGATTTGAAACGATTCCAGATGGCAATGCCCATCTTTACAAGACTCATCCACTGTGCCCTTCCGTTCAAACAGCCTTCACTGGGGCCTAATTTACAAAAGATCGTACGACAAATATATGACAACGTTACGACATGCGGAAGCTTTACAACAAATGTACAATTAAACGTGAATTACAAAAAGTTGTACAACAAAGTTACCATAAAAGTTACGACAAAGTTACCACAAAATGTACTACAGCTCATTAGCTGTCATACGACAGCATCTCACACACATGCAGTAATTATTTTGATTTTTCATTGGTATATATTTCTCACATAGTGCCGTAATATGTATAAATTTTGTTTGCAGTAACTTCAGACAGCGAAATCACCGCGAAATCAATTCACTTGTTATTGTTTACATCGGTAAGCATTGGCAACAGCGGAAGCAGATGATCGGCATGCAGCGGCGCCAGCTCAGTAACACTGCGTTGTGATTGGTTGAAGTTGTAACGTTACGGCGGTTGATTGGCTGGCTACTTTTGGCGACTACAGAGTTACGACAAAATTGCGAGAGAGTTACGATGGCGTAAAATCAGCTTCAAAAATTCGGATACGACATTTTTACGACAATCTTACGACACCGTAAATTGTTGATTTACGACAAAGACACGACAAAGTTGCGAAGATTTTACGACAATTTTAGGATTGTCTTACTATGTTTTGTAAATTAAGCTCCTGGATTAGAACTGAAAATAACAGTTAACACATAATTAGCCTTTTACCACTACTGACTGACACGACTGGTGGTTACTCACAGAAGGCCGCTGCATGAGGTGCAAACGAAAGAACCGATCGTCATATTGAGGTAGGTAGGTCCACGCTGATGGCAGTCGAAACACTGTTTATTGTGTGGCAAAGCCACCATTTCACGCAGCAATTTTAAGTGCTCTTCTTCTTGTTTTTTCTTCGAGTTCGCCATGACGTCAAAACAAGCACTTGTCAACTTCCGGTTGTCGACACACTGTAGTAGGGATGGGTCAATGTAACAATTTTAATTTCGATACGAAAGCGATACTTTATATTTACGAACCGGTAGTTTTATATACAGAGTAAGGACGTTTAAATAAGTATATGACAAGCGATTTTAACATTAAGTCTATATTTAAAACGGCTTGCCATATAATTATTTATATCTCCTGATTAATTACTAATGTCTTCATCATTGGACTGAATAAATATATAATATTGAATTCAGTGGTCTTTACTCAAATGTTAATACACATTGTATAAGCACATTTTTCCGTGCACGTACTAATAGTTTTTCACAGACGGACACCAGACCATAGGCCTACCCGTACCGGCATGGAAATGAACTTTTGGGATCTAATAATGTTTGTTAGCCGACCGTACTTAATCGATCGAGCTGTTGGCATGCTGTGTTCGTCTGTCCGTAACGGATGTATTGTGCCTAAGCTTTAGGTCATTAGGGGAAAACTTTTTACACAAATAACCAACCAGGTGTGTTAAACTCAAATAGGCAGGCAAAATTTCAGCTACGTAGTGCAAGGGATTATATTAAAATTTGGGGTTGAAAGGGGTTAGGAAAAATGTGCGTTTTTCAACGGAAAACTGGACATATCTCGGAAACGGTGAGAGATATGGCCAAGGTTACTATTGATCACTAATAGGAATCGGCCTGTTGGCTTTCAAATTATATGAAAATCATCGACCTGGGATGATTTTTAAGGTCAACAGGCGATAAACGGCGCGAGATGGGTTCTAGGTGACTAACAGAAAAGTAGCATAATGCCTTTTAAGATGATATGAAAATCATCAACCTTGAAGGTCACTGACAACCAGTAAATTGGGGTATCATAGCGACAGCTGGGTTTCTTGTTTTCAACTGTATTTTTGGCTTTTGCGAATACGTAGGTCCTAACTTCATCTGTAGCAGCTTCTGTCCAAGAAGTAGGCCTAAGCCTAATGTTTATGCTCAGGGGAGGGGATTGATTATCTAGTATAATAGGTCTGCAAATATCGAAAGCAGTTTAGTGTAATGTAGTTACTTTTTACCGGACGATATATCAACCATTGTGTAGAATTGTACATTTTTACTACGCAGAACCCTTAAAATTAAAAATAGGTATAAAAAGTTCAGAAGTGTAAATTGTGCTTTTATTCACATTTGTTGTGCAATTTATAGATAAATCTATGTAATTATAGATGTTAATGATGATGTTTGAGATTTGACGTCATGCCAATGTGACTTGGAATAGCACAATTGTCCCATCTGTTGGTTAGATGAACCGACAAAAAATAACTAATTTTTCATCCAAACACAAGATTTCCCAAACAACATAAATATTTCCACTGCCAGCCTCAGCCTTGTCAGAGCCTAACCATCCTGTAGTTTACAGACTATGTACAATGCTACTGATATATCTACATACACATTTTGACAGAAAAAGCCAACATTTTTAGTTGGTGGGCCAGATGCCTTTGTGCACTGATTCACTAACTTTATGTAATATATAAAACAAAACAATATGGCACATTGATACACTCAAGACAATGCTATTATTGAAGTTAGAATACACACAAAATCATAACCTATCATTGCAGTAGTAATCTTCTTGAAGACCATATCAGCAAATTCAGAATAATCTTAAAGCACTTCATGTGGCTCAGTTCACATTTCAGACCAGAAATAACACATGCACAGCGACAATGCAATACGTTAGAAAATGTCCTGAATCAACAAAAGATAAACAAGTCCGACAACGTAATGCAACACATAACATGGTAAAATAATCTGTGGCCCAAACCAACGCATTTCGACGTGACACAAATCTAGTAAGAATGCCAAATCTATGTCGGTGGTCAATGACAATGAGCGAAAAATGAGGAAATGCGTTTTGATAAATTTTCACATTGCCTTAATGTCACTTGATAGTTCTTCAATAGATAACTTTCGACTTCCACACATCATTTGAAATAAACAAACAAATATGCAAGTAGCCCTATTAATGTTCATTTTCAAGAACTTTGCAGTAACGATGTTCTGTGCAAAACTGTCATTGGATTGTCTAGCCTTCTAAACGCTGTATCGTATGTACAACAACTGGGCAGTGGTGATCTCACTTGTACATTAAAGCAACTGTCCCACAATTACCTCTCAAAACACTTAACATAACACACAGACATAATAAAAATAATTACACTAAGCAGACAAGAGATCAGTTCACTTTTTCGCAGCCGCCTTCTTCTTTATTGTTTTTGTCTTGGGAGCTGCCTTCGTCGTGGCTTTCGACTTCTTCGGCGATGCTTTGGCTGCCTTCGGCTTCTTGGCTACCTTGGGCTTGGCAGCCTTGGCTTTGGCGGGTGACTTAGCTTTCTTCGGGGACTTTGCCTTCTTCGGCTTAGCTGCAGCGGCCTTTTTGGGTGCCTTCGACTTCTTCGGAGACTTGGCCTTCTTTGGAGCCTTCGCTTTCTTGGGCTTGGCAGCCTTCTCGGCTTTGTCGCCGAGTCTAAAGCTGCCGGACGCTCCAGTGCCCTTGGACTGCTTGAGAACACCGCTCTTGACTCCGGCTTTGAGAGCCATCTTGAGGTGGGCGTTGACCGCACGATCGTCACCAACAACCTTGTAGTGCGCCGCGATGTACTTCAGAATCGCCACACGTGAAGAGCCACCGCGCTCCTGTTACAGCACAAAAGCAAGCATGACATACTTGTAAACACAAGCCAAGAAAAGTAGCCCGGAAATAATCATTATCCATAGGAAGTAACAGCCAAGATTTGGATTGCAAGTGACACCCTAACCATCAATTCATCACCCAGTGTATCACCAAACCTATCAGACTAAAGACAAACATACTTTTTAGCTGCACTAGATTCATTAATTTGGTCCACTGATTCTCAGGAAAATGATTTTAACTGTTCCAACCAAAGCTCATATTTTATTTAAGCTGGGACTCAGCCTCAAACCCCGATGGGGGAGCTTAAAATGCTCCCTAAATCTGCTAGCTGGATATTATGGGTCCTATTTCCAAGGGGAAAAAGAAGGGAAAATGAAAGGAAAAAAAGAAGAAAGGGTAAATAGGGAAGAAAAAGGAGGAGACAAATGGGTAAGGAAAAAGAAAGGAAAGTTATTCGCGGACGAAGTCGAAAGTTGTCAGAAATTGCACCAATTTTTGGACGTTTTTGACTTACCAAATTTTAGAGGGGTGGTGCCCCCAAAAACTTGTACCCTCGTTATCACCCATACCTAGCAGCACGTCACGTGGCAAAGTTACTCACTCGAGGCTACTCCCCCTGGCAAAGTTCTTGCAGCTAATATGCTGACTTTTAAAGCCAATTTGTGACCCTGTTTGAAAAAAAAATTGTAAAGACTCCAACCCCTGGTGGAGGTGCGTTAGAAATACCTGGTCATTCTCTAGTGCATGTAAAAATTTGGAGGCACAGAAATAACTGAAATAACTGCACAGTAGCTTGCAATTCAAAACATACCGCTTACAGTAATAAGATATATATAGCAGTTCACCACATTCATGTTATTGTTATGCAACCAAAACAAAATAGCAGACTAACAGGTAGCCAGTGTTGTCATGAGTTAACAAGATAATGTTCATACTAACACGGAGTCTGTCCAATGCCTCTGTAAAATAGAGTAGGTCTAATTACTCCAACAAATGAGCAGTTAAGCATGTTTAGTAGTGTTGGCCGGGCCACATCATATTTCTTTTATGCAAGCCGAGTTATAGCCCATTTTGTCCCAAATTTCGTTCCCATGGCAACGGGGGTCGGTCGGGGAAAAATGCAATTGGCAGCATTCGATGGTGCATCCCTGAAAACCCCCCTATAGGCGCAAAGATCTCCCAAAAATCTCTTACGCAAGCCAATTTATAGTCCATTTTGTCCCAAATTTTGTTGCCATGGCAACGGGGGTCGGTCGAGGAAAAATGCAATTGGCAGCGTTCAATGGCCCATCCCGAAAACCCCCCTATAGGCGCAAAAATTTCTTAAGCAAGCCGAGTTATAGCCCATTTTGTCCCAAATTTCGTTGCCATGGCAACGGGGATCGTCGGTCAGGGGAAAATGCGATTGGCAGCATTCGGTGGCCCATCCCCAAAAAACCCCGTATAGGCGCAAAAATATCGCAAAAATCTCTTACGCAAGCCGAGTTAAAGCCCATTTTGTCCCAAATTTCGTTGCCATGGCAACGGGGATCGTCGGTCAGGGGAAAATGCGATTGGCAGCATTCGGTGGCCCATCCCCAAAAAACCCCGTATAGGTGCAAAAACCTCCCAAAAATCTCTTACGCAAGCCGTTATAGCCCATTTTGTTCCAAATTTCGTTGCCATGGCAACGGGGATCGTCGGTCGGGGAAAAATGCAATTGGCAGCATTCAATGGCCCATCCCGAAAACACCCTATAGGCGCAAAAATTTCTTAAGCAAGCCGAGTTATAGCCTATTTTATCCCACATTTCGTTGCCATGGCAACGGGCATCGGTCAGGGCAAAATGCAATTGGCAGCATTCGGTGGCCCATCCCCGAAAACCCCCCTATAGGCGCAAAAATATCGCAAAAATCTCTTACGCAAGCCAAGTTAAAGCCCATTTTGTCCCAAATTTCGTTGCCATGGCAACGGGGGTCAGTCGGGGAAAAATGCAATTGGCAGCATTCGATGGCCCATCCCCAAAAACCCCC
>Ga0056128_1000261_pt1 | contig 41383 bp, 18 predicted proteins | sample WorMetLIZISLAND2_FD_71113 | JGI IMG/M metagenome (GOLD analysis project Ga0056128, IMG submission 71113) | Marine gutless worms symbiont microbial communities from Max Planck institute for Marine Microbiology, Germany - Olavius geniculatus... ... | reverse complement strand
TTTAGATGTTGGACTGTGTAAAATTATCAAAGACGGCCAAATTAATGTCATCAATTAAAATTGCTAACAATATTTAAGGATTAGTTCTTTTTTGTGTACGATAAAGTGTTTTACTCAATAACAGCAAGAGAAATAATACTGGAATGGGATAAAACTGCTTGCAGTTTCTGTTTTTCCTACTGGACTTGGACTTGGATTTGGACTTGCCTTTTTTGAAGAGGACTTGGACTCGGACTTGGGACTTGCCCGTTTAAGGTGGACTTGGACTTGGACTTGAGGATAGGGGACTTGGACTTGGACTTGGCTGTTGCTGGACTTGTTACAAGTCTGCTATACACTGTAGCTATGCTAGCTCTCGCGCGTAAAAATTGCAAAAAAACTTGACTGCAAGTTACAACTAAAATCAAACGACGGGACTAATTTTCGTTGACATTTCACTACGACTTCGTGTTGAAATATCTGCAGTTTATATGTCGCTGTTACTAGAGTGAGTTCATCTTCTCTTTTGCTTGGAAAAGCCGACAGATGATCTATACGGTCCGCGAGTTTTAATCGTCAGAGAGCAACAGGCACCGCAATGGTCCGCATCTCAGATGTTAACCATGGTTCACTTCATAACCACAGTCAGATTACACACGACTGCCGCCAATAATCCCTAATGCGTGCCTTTTTCTTAAGAGTGGAACACGAATTTTAATCTCTTAATCGCACAGAACTCGTTGTATTCTGACATTAACTGAAAATAAACTAAAAGTAGCCTACTGTGGAAGAACTCAAATCACACTTGGTAGCCTTGAGACCTTGATTCATCCCGCATCCAAATGGAAACACTGGACCAAACTCCGACGCCATTCGTCTGTCAAAAGCTGCCACCTCTGCTTCTTCCCAAGTGAAGGTCTTTGTTGACTCATCCAGTTAGCTCTTGGTCGATCTAGTGTATCTTGGTTCCTGCCAGTACGACGCTTGCTCTGATATGAGCTGATGATCCATACGCAGGACATGTCCAAGCCACCGAAGTCGTCTTTCTCTCAGTATGTTGTCCATGGTTTGTTGTCCAGTTCTGGTTCTGACCTCAACGTTTGCTATACTGTCTTTCCAAGAGATGCCCAGTATGCTCCTCTGCCATCTTTGATGTGCCGCATCCAGTCTTTTTGTTAATGTTGCTGTCAATGGCCATACATCAGCAGCACCGTACAGGGGAGTTGACAGAATTATTGCTTCATTATAAACTTGGTAGCAAACTGAACAAAATTTCGCTGCAGAAAATTAGCTACACTTGGTGTTTAGGCCTAAACATTACAACGTCTGCAACGTCCGAGCGGACCACACTAAAGAAACACAGGCACAGTATGGAAAATAAATTTTTATTACAAAGAGGTTACAAAAGTACCAGACTGCATGCACAGGGGACAGGAAAAGATGGCCCGTCAATCGAATTGTATAATGCAGTAATAATAATGATGATAATAACAACGAACAATAAACTACGCCTCTCTTTAACTAAGCATTTCGTACACGCAAATTGAAACATGTCCGAAAAAGTAAATCATATACTCAATTCCATAACTCTGCATTAGTTGGAGCAAACTTTTAGCTAGGTACGTCACCAATCAAGAAAACTTTGACAATTTATAACACCGAAAAACATTATTAGAACCAGTTTTCCTCGCAATCTCATGGTAAAATACCGAAAAATTTCAGAAGTGAACAACTGTTTGACTATCTGCAGGCAAGTGGAAATTTCAAATTAAAAGCATCGAGCTGCATCGGGAACAAACACGACGACATTTCAGGCAGTTTTCTCATGCTCTTTACAAGACAGCGGCAGTATACGTAGAGACGACCTTGATCTGTTTAAGACAATAACAGACAACTGACGCAAATGCAAAAGAATGCAGCCACGCTAAGCAACACAGTGGCGTATAACGTACAGGATTTGGTGAGGGGAACAGGATTCAATGGCGAGCGCACATAGTATAACGAAATATAACGAAAGTCTAACGGGATCCAGGGGCAAGAGGAAGGGGGGCAAAGCCCCAGGAAGCCAAACACATTTTCAGCTGTTTAACGTCCCATGGAAACGGCAAATTTGGCTTATTTTCCGCAAAAAATCTCAGCTAAGGCAGCACACATCGACAATCTAAGGTTATTTGTGTATGACGTTAGATGTAGACCTTCACTGGTCGCCACACAGTGAAAATAACTACCCCTACGCCAATCCAGAAGCAAATGCCCTTAGTTGAGAAGTCAGGGAGCGAACCCTCCTCCCCTTGAAGCTGAAAGACTTTCAAGTTTTTTTTGACGTCCCGTGGAAGCAGCAAATTTTTCATCAATTGAATCCCCACCAACCTCTTCCCTTGAATACGCCACTGAAGCAACGCAACGACGACAGGTATAGACATGGCAGCCATGCATTATCAACTCCAGCAAAACAACTACAATATAGCATATACAATCAACATCTTCATCTGGTATGGACAATCTATTGTACATACAGACGAAATTGTCTCTTGTTCAAACAACTATGCCACAAACAACGAAAAGTGAAATGCCGCTTGCACGCCACAATTGCAACGACACAAATGCTCGAAAAGGTGATATCACGTTTTATTGTGGTGACCACATATCCAAAGCTTAGACGATTTTGATCAGCCTGCGATAAACAATAACCGACTGTAATCACTGCTAATTAACCACTAAGAAAGTTGACGACTGACAGTTAGTTATACACTTATACACGTTGCCCACTTGCTTTGTTTAGTAACTTCTACTATTTTTAGTTACAGTTTGGTTGATAAATGAAAAACGGAAGTAGGGAAAAAGATTCTGATTAGAGAGAAATTCCGTTTTTTTTTCATTTTTGCAGCCCTGTGAACAATCAAGGGTAAATGCAGCTAAGTTAAGTCAAGAAACCAGTCAATATGACAACTCACATTAGCCAAATAAGCAGATACGTTAACAGCCAGTTGCCCTTAAACTTCAGTATGTCGAAAGACATTGTCATAAGACCTAGTACTCATTATTTTTTCTCTAGCGATGCTAGAGTCAGCTAGGTGGCTATAGCAACAAACCATCCCTCACTTGCCAGCAAACAGGACAGTATTAATGAGGTTATCAATCACTAAACTTGATATCATCACTCATCACTATTCACATCAAATGCATGTAATATATTACAATACAATACCAGAATGTTCAATTCCAGCCCAGAGCTAACGATCAGGTTATAACATTCTTCATGTGATGCTGCAGAATAAACACAACTGCTAGCAAGTAAAACTCTGGAAAATTTTTCAACCACACTCTGATAAACTTTTAACAGAACTTCTAACTAGTAGTCGCAAACATGAAAGGCTATACACGGTGTTTCATAAAAAAGGCACCCTTTTTCTTTCTTTCATAATTCACTCAAATGATAATCAATTTACACAAAATTTTTACCAGTTGTAGCTGGAAAAATTCTAATTCAAAATATTTCCACAAAATATGGCAGTTGTTTAAATATTCTTTGCTGGCTGTGATGTAATTCTGATTTCATAATATGATGTAAGTACAAACATGGTCTTGTTGCAACCGGTGCTGACAGTTGCTGAATAGCTGCCCTGCTTCGATGGTGAAATTTATCTGGTTCACTAATGAAAAAAGTTCATCGTATCAGCACTAAGCAACATGCGGGCATAAAATCAAGCGTTGCGCATCCAAAAATTCAACCATCTCATAAGCAGGTTGAGCTGGTGCACAGTTTTGCTGGAAGGCGTACAAGTAGAGCTATCCCCAGAAGTGTGTAAAAGTGATCGCTTTGGGCGTTTTGTGGCTGCAGTAGTAAAACTTCAGTAAAACTTCAACAGTTTGTCATCAGTGAACCAGATAAAGTTCACCATCAAAGCAGGGCAGCTATTCAGCAACTGTCAGCACCGGTTGCAGCAAGACCATGTTTCTACTCATGGCATATTATGACATCAGCATTACATCACAGCCAGCAAATATTTAACCAACTGCCATATTTTGTCAAAATATTTTGAATTAGAATTTCTTCAGCTATAGCTGGTAAAAATTTCGTGTAAATTGATTATCATTTGACTGAAGGGTGCGTTTTTATGAAACACCATGTATATCCAACATTACAATGAACAGCACATATGCATTGATACCATCACAGTTAATAATGCTAATAATTAAGGTGACGGTTGATTTATTTGGCAGAAAGAAAGACAAACAACAAAAAAGTGTGTAAAATGCACTGCACATGTGGCCTACACTGTATGATCTGTGTGCTGCAGCAGCCTATGGCCTATAGGACACCAGACCAGCCAGTGTATATATCGTGCGGAGAACAGCGGCCTGAGAAGCGGCGGAAATACAAACAAAACGCCACGAGCCGAGCCGAGAGTAAAATGCTCAGTCACAGTCACTCACCAGTCACCAGACGATGCAGCGACAACGTACAACATTCAATCAACCAAACGGTAAGTTAACAACAACGGACCAGCCACAACAACGATATATCAGTTACGTAGTAAACAGTTCACATAATAATTGATGCACTCACTACGTTACGTCGACGCACGTGCACACATGACTATGCAATGCGCGTACATGCGAACGATGCGTAAAGGCTGCTCAGTCGCCACAGTGCACTGTGTGTCATATATGTACAATACTTAGTACGATACACGTCTAGATAACTAGCAATAAATAAACAACAATACACGAATTCACTACAAATATAAAATGAAAAAGTACAATACAGCCAACCGAGAAAATGTTCAATATGGTCTTGAAAATGAAAGCATTTTCAAATTAAGTGCAAAAAAACTTTGCAGCTGTACAATCTTAATCTTAAGTTTCTGTCTAAATAAACCGGAAAGACATGCAGCCATTAATAATGGAGCATATTTTACATTACTATTCAGCTCTGTTAAACTAAAAGTATCTCCGCTTTATCTTTAACAACCTGTTAACACCAAGTAACACTGAAAGTACGCTTAAAGCACAACATGCAGTCTGCAATATTTCACTGCAATAACAAAAAAGCAATACAGAAGTAACGTAAGCAACAATGTCGGCATCCGCTATCGACTAGATCAAAGTTCACTGAATGCCCAGACCAGCGGGAAATAAACGTCAGCGAACAAACCGCAATACTGCAGCAGTCACGTAAGCATTGAAGTGGGTAAGTAGTGGTAGACACAATGGCTAGATAACCGCTGCAGTGCATTCACCTCCGAAAATTTGTCATGTAATAATGCTATCAGTTGCAAATGGTTCTGCAGAACACGAACTGCCCTGTATCACAAAAGCTAATGCAGATTAAAGTTGTATCAATCAGCGAAAAACACTGCTGCACGGAAAACCAAATGGTCTAATAAGTGCGAATTAAACTGTAAAGCTAAACTGGCGATAATCACATCACGAATGTGGCAAGTTTGTACGAATAGCACGCACATCATGCAGTACCAGCGCATCATTCGTAAACACATACAGCATGCTTTGGTTTATTGGTAAATGTGGCACGGTGGTTAGCTACAATGTGTCTACATGCAGAATCTCCTTGAGTCCAAAGACAACGATTATAAATGACACAGCACATACATGTACACTGTCACAGCGCCAGGTGTCACAGTATCCTTGATATACACGCTGTTTCATAAAAAGAACCCCTTTTTCTTTTTTTCATAATTCACTCAAATGATCATCAGAAACTATTACCAGCTGTAGCCAAAAAAATACTAATTCAAAATATTTCAACAAAATGTGGCTGTTGACTAAATATTCTTTGCTAGTCATGACATAACGATGACGTCATAATGTGTTGTGAGTACAAGCTTGCTTGTTTCAAGAAAAGGAGTACTTTTTTTACGAAATACTGTGTACATTGACGATGCACAGTGACACCAGAACAATTTCATACTGCGGCCAAACGCAGACTCAACTTTGACAAAACCGCCATGTCTGAATGCAGCCGGACGACTAGTTACAATATCGACCAGCTGAGCGACTGTACGGCATAACTGCACTCGACACGATGTCCATACTGTACAAACATTCAGTCATTTTACACATGTGCCATGTGACGCCGTGAAGAAAAGTTGTGATGACAACCAGCAAGCGAGCGAGCGAGCGAACAGACTGGCAACTGGCTGGTAGATGAGCGACATATTCGTGCATCGAGGCCACAAGGAGACGTATCACATATCTGCAGTGACAAAGACGGCACAGCGTCCCTCCTGACTGGATCACTGACAGCCGACAGACAGTCAGTCAGCCTACCAGGCATCCGTGTACCGAACATCACACTCTTTCAGCGAAGGCAGCTTCTCCTGCAACGTCGCACAATCAGCCATAAACTATCATTTATTTATCTATTTTTAAGCCCAGGGTATTCAATTCACAAGGGCTAAAATACTGAACTAACAAAATTCATGTCTGGAATGGTCACGGACCCATGGTGTAGTCTCAGAAATTGGAAACGTGTGTGCCAGGGAGTTTCAAACTTTGTTGAGTTGAGTTTCAAGTTTTGAGCCAAAAATCAGAACCGATCCATAACCCTATACACCGACAAAAACCCTATCCCTCATCCTACCCTAACCCTAACACTGAGCCTAACTTCAATCGAGTACCACAACTCGACGGTTTTTAGCCAACATTTGTGGAGTACTGGTATAAAGTTTGAAGCATCGCGACACTGTCACCATCCATCTGTCACACGGGTGGATCAGTCAAAAACGGCACAAGCTAGGATCATCAAATCATCACCGTCGGCTGCTGAGAGATTCTAGTTTCAGGAACCGTAAAGCTATTCCATAAATTCGAAGGTCTTCACTCCGAACAAGAGCGCTAAATGAGAGGGGGTTGGAAAAATTTGTGATTTTCAGCCAAAAGCATTGGCTGAGCGAGATAGGTGGCGCCCTCTGGTGAGTACAAGTAAAACACTATAGATATTTAGCTGACAGTCGTCTGGCGTTCTCTGGCAACTGATTTTGTTTTACTGGGCTTTCTTTGAAACCGTAGCCAAAAGCTGTATGGATGAGATCTACGGATGAAGTCTATGGATCACTAGCATACAATGGTGCACCGCTGTTGCGCGTTCCCCTTTGCGTTAGCAGGGTTTTTCTTGTCTATCCTCGTTTGCCAAGCAAGCCATGTTGAAACACTGAACATCGACAGACAAGCGCAAATGAATAATTTACGATTTATTGTTAAGAAAGAGACAATGCTGATGAGTGTCAAATTTGGTGCCAATCTGGTCAATATTTCTATAGTTACAAGCCATATTAACAGTAGCTTGCCGTGTATAATGCCATCAGTATACCGAAATACAACAATTAGTTGACGGATAATGCTCAATACTATCAACATCATGAATCACGCTGCAGAAGACAAGATACTAACTTACCTTTAGTCCCTCAAATGTCAAAGCCGACAGGTAGGTGCTATTCAGGTTCAGTTTGCGCAGACTTTTCATTGCTGCAACATTCACAGCAAACATATTAATTCCATTCCATCACAACACAATCTTGCCAAATGCCAATAGTGACAGCATCCATATTACACTAAACTACTGATAGGGCAAAGCTTGCAAAAGTGAGCAACAAACTAAGCTGAACATGATCCACCTCTAAACATTGGAACCTTCACCACTTACAGGTTCTTTTTAGTAAAAAAATCGGAGCATTTATCAATGTTGAAACAAAGGCAAAACTGTGTCAAGACATAGTGTTAAAAAGCCAAAAATGCACTTTCAACATATATATCATATAAAAAAATCAAGCCACTTTTATGTCTTCAATAGCTCTGTAAAATATTGGCCAACGAATATTGTAGATGTCACTTAAATTCAATGCATTCGTCACATATGACTTACGGGCACTGCCTATTTATGAATTAATCACACAAACATTAGCTTATTAACACAATACAGACCAGCAAGACAAGTCAGTCCTTTGTCCGTAACTGGAGTCTCGCAGAGATTGAGAACTTGTAGCTTTGGCATATGCTCCGACAACAGCTGCAGACCAGTGTCTCCAAACTACAGACAATAACAGAATGCAATTCACGTGCTGCACTCTTGCAACTGTTGATATGATGTAAATTGGCAGGCTATGCAACCCTGAAGTCTGATACTGTCATGTTAACTTCACTGAATTTGTTTCATTCCGCATATTCGCCTTAACTCACCGCCTGCTGAATTTCGCCAGAAAAATGCAAGTCAAGTGCCAACATTTTGTGTGGCCATCCACCTAGGCCTGATCTTTGATTTTTTTAAAATAAACATTAGCGCACTGATTGGTCTTCCCCTAGGAAACGTTTGCACACATTTTGCCTTTTCGAGCGAAAAGCCCACTCGGGACACATAAAGAGAAATGGTCAGACGAACAAATGGGCAATACCCATATTGCAGCCTGTTAGCACATCGCACAATAGCAACAAGAAATTACTACAATATGTGGTTGTGAATCCAAGAGTTGGTATACATGTAAATACAGCACACTAGACAAAAAGTGGCTGGAAGTAATATGATAGTGTGAAAATAACAAGAAATGTGAGCAAAGCTCGTGAGATGCGCGAGAGCCTTAGCAGTTCCTGTTCGCAGGTTGTCCTTGTCTATCTCTAGCCATTTCTATGCAATGCTCTTTATGTGTGCCTCACAGCCGAAAATCACAAAAAAAACACTAAAACCCCCTATTTCGGGGGTCGAAGGTCATTGACGTTGACACCATTAAAAGGTGTGTCACTAGTGCTCGTTATGATAGACAGCACATCTGCATCTATCTGCAAGGGTTTTCATGCTACACAAGCCAATAGTGGTAAAACAACCACTTTTAGCGGGTACCCTTCTTTGACACCCACGTATGCCACCCTCCTTGAACCTAGGGGGTTGCAACTTGCAGCAATAAAATCTACGCTTAATGATAAAAATTTTGTATGCACATTGTCTTGGTCCATCTCCAGCCATTTCGGCGCAATTCACTCTTAAAATGTGTGTCACAGCCCGAAATCTCGAAAAATCATTAAAACAGCTTACCATTGACTTTTTTGTCAGGTCATTGAAGTTCATCGATGTTGACATTCTTATGAAGCTCGTCACCAGTGCTTGTTACAATAAGCAGCATGTCTGTGCCCATGTGTAACTGGTTACATGCTATACCAGCTAATAGCGATAAAATAAACAACTTTTAGGGGGTACCCCTCTTTCACGCCCAGTTCGAGGTGAACCCCCTCATGCAGGCGCACAAAATTTTGTCACAATAAACTAGTCTTGCAGTAACCCAAAGTGAAGACTTTGTGATCCTAGCTTGAGTCTGTTTGACACAATACCAATACATCAATACAGTGTGACAGACAGACAGATGGACGCCCAGACGATGGCTAAGATGCACAAAGCATTACATGCTCGCGTGCGTAAAAATGGAAAGGTAATCATAATCAGAGTGAAATTTTGTAGTGCCACCTACAACAGCCCAGAATGTTCAACAGTGCTTAGTAGTAAACCAACTAAGCTTAAACAGCATGATGAGTCCATAATAAAATATGAAATGTCACAAAAAATACAGACTGCCAATTTCGAAGTCCATAGGGCAAAGTGTAAACATTATAAGGGAGGATGTTTAATCTGACAGTACGACAAAGATAATGCACATGGAAATAGACAATAAGTTAAGCACTAAAATTCCGCAAACATATATGGAAAGACGCTACTATACTAGAGCCGAACGGCCTTCACTAGACCACAAGTGACTCTGATGCCGCCTTCGGCAGTGCTCGTAATTACAGTATATACCAATTTGCAACTGGTAAGTACGAGTAGGATGCGTTCGGTAATGCTGACCTATATACCGCCTGAAAGTAGGCCCAAAACCGCCAGAATGTGCGTATCGATGTGCTAAATGTCACTAATATACAGATAATCGGCAGTCTTTTTGAAGATAACACATCTAGCAAACGTCTGCAATGTTCTAGCCATCTTTGACCGCAAAATGATGATCAAACGGATCGATTCGTTTGCTGCAGACGCCACTGCAAAGGTCAAACTCGCAAAGTCAGAATTATCATCATGCTGTTGAAAGTGACGAGTTTCCGAGTAGTAAATATGAATGAAAAGGTTAACCGAACGAAATTTCTGACTCGGAAACTAACTCGTACTTACAGTATTTACGATCACTACCGGATGCAGCTTAAGAGCAGAAATCAAAACCAGATGTCACAGAGCAGGTGCAATCTATTACCTCAATCTCTCAATGGATGCTCTAAACCAAATCTATTTCGAGCAACATAATAATGACAATGACTCCAGTGGTGTGACATGCTTCCGTCCCAAAACCCAGTTTTTTTCCGCCACCCCGTAGCAAATTAGTGGCTACGTGCCTAACGTAAATAACTCTCAAAGCATGCCGACCTGAGTTGACCAGAGGTTCAGATACCGCAGCGAGGGCAGTTTGACAATCTCGCGCGCCGAAGCGCTGGTCACGTGCGTGAAGGCCAGACTGAGGCATTCCAAGTTGCCGAATGAACCGGAGCTCAGCAGACGAGCCAGATCAGCGTCGGTCGACCGTGATGGCAGTGTCAGTTTGCGCGGTCCTCCTTTCTGTTGCTACTCAGGCCAAACACATCCAACAACATGTCAGTTTTTTCACATTTTTAAAAGTATTTTTTGAGTTTTAGTTATTGTTATTTCTTTCCTTTCTAGTTTTTCTGTTCTACAACGATTTCTTGACTTTTTTGTGTGTTAAATTATAACCGTACTTTCATTTGTATTGAAAACATTTTAGTTTTTCTAAAGTTTATGTGCTAGATTAAACAGACAGCTTGTCTGTCAGTTTTTGAGTGCAAATTCTTATCGCATTGCAACACTATGATTTCACGAAACCCATTGCATGTACTACATGGGGTGCCTAACAATCACGATTAACAATTTCAATCACTTTTTAATTGCAGTTTTAATGCATATCAGGTGTGTGTTGCAGGCAGGCATCATCAAATGGCGCCATCTTGCTGCTGAATGCTACATGCTGTGACCACAGTTTCAGCAGGAGTTGCTATACTAAAGCTCCCTAGCAACATGTAACAAGCTAGTCCAATTTGCCACCAGGGAATAACGAACCATAAATCACTCAAATTCACCACAGCAGGTGCAGAAGCAACATGCATCACTGTTTAAGTACAGCGAAATGCTTGTCAAAGAAAGCAAGCTGCTGCAATATGATTTCTTTGTTACTGCCTTAAGTTTTACTTTACCACGTACATTAATGTGTAAACTGGACAGTTTGCAAAATGTGTCTTTCTGCAAAGCCTTATCAATGCATATCTCAACAAGAAATTTGAGCTAATGCTCATGAGATGCGAAAAAGCTTATAGCAGTTCCTGTTTGCAAACTGTCAGTCTATCTCCAGCCATTTCATTGCAGTTCATTCTTGGAGTGTGCGCTGCAGCCGAAAATCGCAAAAAACAATAAACCGCTTATTTTGGCAGTTCAGGGTCTTTCAAAGTCATCAATCTTGATACGACTAAAAAGCTCATCAATAGTGCTTGTTGTGATAGGCAGCATGCCCATGGTGATCTGCAACCGTTTTCATGAAAGACTGGCCAACAATGGTGAAATAACGTCTTTTACGGGGGTACCACTCTTTGATGCTCTAGTGCACAGGTTTCCTTGAACCTAGAAAATTGAGACTTGGACCGTTTAAAATTTCATACACAGCTTGTCCACGTCTATCTCAATTGATTTTGGCACAATTCACTCTTGAAATGTGTCTCATAGCCCGAAATTGCCCCAAAATCCATAAAACCCCTTATTTTGGCATTCAAGGTCATCCAAGATCATTGAATTCAGTGGCAATCGCAAGCCAGTGTACAACTTCCTATTAGCGATTAATAGTAACCTACGCCCTATTTCGCACGGTTTCTGAGATACAGTGACTTCTTGGCTGAAAATCGCAAATTTTTCCCACCCCCTCTCATTTAGCGCCATTGCTGGTGGTGACCCCTTTCGAATTTATGAAAAAGCTTTACTGATCCTGAAACTAGAGTCTTCCAGGCAGCTGACGGTGAAGATTTGGTGATCCTAGCTTGCACCGTTTTTGACTGATCCACCCATGTGATAGACAAACAGATGGACAGAATTGCGATGGCTAAGATGCGCTAAAGCAGTAGCTGCTTTCGCACGTAAAAAACGGAAAATCATAAAACAAAACAAACCAGTTCGCGAAGCTGAATCTGTCTTTCGCAGAGATCGGCGTACATGCGCTTGCCACGTGAAGTAATCTGGAGGGTGGTAATAATCTGCATCTTGACATCATTGTTGTCACAGATTTCGTACTCCAGCACAGCACACAGTGCCTGCAGCAACAACAACAACACCAGAATGCCATCTCTAAGTGTGTGCAGCATAATATACAAGGCAGCACATGAAAAGTGAAACATTAATGCCTTTTTGGAAACAATTAGCTTTGATCACTGCAGTGAACCGAGATACTGTTGCAGTTCAAGTGTTCACAATTACCACATTGATGGTAATCACATCTGAAATTGTCCGAATGCTCAATCGACATAATGCACACATTGTACGTACGTTTCACTTTTCATCTGTCACCCAGTACACAAAGTCAACGTCCCACATTAAACAACTGAAGTTTATTTATTACAAATAGTGGTATGGCAGACCAGGTGTAGTGGCACACAGGTATAGTTGCTATATGTCAAGCTAGGTTAGTAGTACTAGAATAGGTGATCACATGTTGATAACTCAGTATAAGCACCTTCTAGCTGCTTAACAAACCACCTACGCTGATTTAGCTTGGCCATCCATTTATGGGCAAGTGTAATAAACACAGCCATTAATTAGGGCCACGATCAAGAAAACAACGGCAAGTTCTGCATAACTGTAAGCTCTGTTACCAGGACTGCTAACACACTAACCTAAGGGAGTCGGTTACAGGCATTTGCTGCCAGCTATCTGACTCATTTAGGCTGTCTGCCAGCTTAAAGGTGTGTACAGAGCAGCGTAACTGAAATGAACTGAATGGTACTCACCCATTGCTCAGTACAGTTAAACGTGGCATGGCTCTGTACGTGTTTTAATCGGATTTAAGCCTTGAAACTCAAAAAGCTGCACAGTGAACCTTGATTTATTTTGTTCGTTTACTAAGTCGCATGATGCAGAAATTACATGTTTCTACACTGTGTCTCAAAAAAAGCATCCCCGACATTTTCAACTATAACTTGAAAAATAATTATCAGATTTTGATAATTTTTGGTACAAATATTCCTGACACAACTTGATATCAAATAATCATTCAGTTTCCCAGCTCACCCAACGTTTGTTTCTGCACTACCTGGGGAGAGCACAACCAGCGAAATATCACTTTTTTATCCAATGCGATATGACTGCTTAATTAACATAATGCGTAAAAACACATTTTGGTCACATTTCTGACACAGTGGCTGACATTTCATTTCGTTTTCTATTTTTCAACTGTCTGCAGTAAAATTGCTTGAAGTATTGGTCCACTATGCGAACACAGGCAAGGAGACGCTTTCTCCATTCATTGACAGCAGTATCAATAATGTTCTGCTCCAAACCAATCCAGGCTGTACCAGTTGAGAGATGTTTTTCAAATTTTCTGTTTGTTTTAACACATATTTCGCTTGATATGATTTCCCTAGGTAGTGCAGAAGCATACATTAAGTGAGGTGAAAAACTGAATGGTCATTTGATGGCAAGTTGTCTGGATTACTTGTACCAAAAATTATTAAAATCTGATAATTGGTTTTCAGGTTATAGTCGAAAATGTCGGGGACGCTTTTTTGAGACACAGTGTATAGATTATAGATAATTTACTGCTGATACCTAACCAGGTTAGCCTACGGTAGACAACGAATGTCAAGACTCAAAGAGTGCATTACGACTGCATAACCAACATAGATAGCTGCACTACTTACATCCATAGCGGTCTCGTTTTCTCTAAGTGCCAGCAGCTGCCACGGTCCGATCATTTTCGCTGCGTTCTGAAAGAACTTCTTGCGACGGCAGCAGCAGGCCAGTAGACTCTTCAGCTGTTATCAACACAGCAACAACAGCGGTCACTTTCAACAGTGACATTTTCGCATTGTGTTGGACTGTAAAATACTAATCTATGTGACAAAAGCACTACACTCAAGAACGGGGAAAATGAACACTGTGTGGTACAGTAAACGGAAACTGGCCAACAGCACTACAGTTTCAAGCACTCCTATAATATGCAGACATACTGAGACCAGTAACACTTCAGTGTTTTGAAGCCCATCCTGTCTGTAAAAGAACTGCTACAATTCACAAAGGTCACTTTTGGGCACCAGCTTAAATGGAGCAAGTCAGAAAAAATACAATGGCTAGACAAATACAAGTGTGCATGTGTGTGTGTGTCTGTGACAAAAGTCAAAAAAGATACAGAAAAAATACAGCTGACAGTCCATGCACACAGCCAGACTTTGTACTAAAAAGACATCACATCTGCATGCTACTCCAAAAGAAAGTTCTGTTGTAAATTTTTTTTCTAGAATGTGAAGCAATTCTAGCTGGATGTCTTTCTTCATTCCACCAACAAATCTCAACAGATCTCAATGAAAATACAACCCAAATCCACTAGACCAGATGTCAGCCTTAACCATCGAGCCATAGATGATTTTAATCTTTTGCAAAAAAGAAGAAGAAATAAATAATCAGCAGCCACAATAACGGAATACTAGTGTACACAGAGGATGAGTACATACCATAATACTATAGAGCTCTCCGTCATCATCGCATGCAACACCACCGGGACAGTAGAGGTCGAACCATCCCTCCTTGCCTTCACGAATACCAAGAACTGTCTGGTGGACATCACAGCGACTGTCACTGCTGATGTTACGCAGAGTTGGCTTCATGTGCCTGCCATGCATTACAGACACAAATGAAATGCCATTCTAGTAACCTTCAAGGTCATCCAAGGTCGATGATTTATCTCATCTGAAATGCCACTCTAATGTCTCACTGACCACAACTAGTCATACCAGTCACAGCAGGTCAACAGCGACCACATCGACACAGGTCTGCGCTGGTTTCTCACGAAAAAATTAACAGAAAACATGACTACTGTAGTCGCTGTGTAAGACTCAGAGACGCAGTAGTGATTGTCACATTGTTTACTTTTTTGTTTATCTGCAGACTCTTTTCGTATGATAATGAAATACAAATATCCATTTACTAAGAATTTTAAATACCAGTACGATAGATGACATGATCACTGAAATCGTACACATAACAGCACGATTATCAACTGAAATAAGTCTGTAACATGTTAGCAGCAACAGCCATTGTCAGTAACCTTCAAGGTCATCCAAGGTCGATGATTTATCTCATCTGAAATGGCATATGCCAGTTCCTATTAGTGACTAATAGTACCCTGAGCCATATCACTCACCATTTCCGAGATACGGCCACCAATAGCTCGAAGCTTTCCATTAAAAATTGCAGCCAAACTGCTGCAGACGGAGACATGGTTACTATTGACAGCTTATAGGAAGTTGCCAGCACCCTATCCAATTGTACCACCATGGACCCCCTATGACTTAACGTTCATCTACAATACCGGACAACTGGCATTGCATAATGCATTATAACTCTTCAAGGCCATCTAAAGTCAATGATTTACATGTCACTTGAAAGCCAATTTGAGACTTACTATTAGTGATCAATAGCAACCTAGGCCCTATCTTACACCGTTTAGCCACATTATATTCGTGACAGATGGCAGACAGATAGACAGACAACAGCTCACACCAATAGCTCGACCGTTACTTAAGTACAATTGGCTAAAAATCAGACATCAATCAATGTAACAATATCAATTCTGATATACAGCTGTGACTAGACTGCTAAACTTTGCTACTACGAAGCAAGTTTACTTACATTGTAAACAGCTCATGAGCCAGTGCACTGCAAACACACAACAACACAGTATTACAACTAGATTCGGTTTAAACCAAGAACTTACAACAAATCACAATATCACAGTATCAGTTTCGCTTCACCATAAGTAAACATTCTTTCAATGCAGACTGCCTGCAGTCAATATACAGCTAGCACTAAAGTCCATGATCTATTGCAGCATTGCATAGCAAATACAGCTTCTATACTACTTGGTCCTGTGAGTCTCAGTGCTTAGAAGTTCCTGGCGGAATCGAAAGACATCTGACTAATGTGACAAATGTTCTCGATAAATAACTTTCTTATTTCATTTATTTCAATGTCTGTCTTCAATGTCTGTCCTCGCCATCCAATGCTTCAACGTGGTCTGGCTTGCAGACACCGATCCAGATTCAGAGTCTACACTGCAACCATTTCAGACACGATTTTCCATAGTTTAGTATTTCAGCCCTGAGTAAGTAATTACCTTGAAAGCAAAAAAAAACAGATAAATAACTATAAAGCACAATGCACAGTCAAGTAATCAAAACAAAACAATATGTAAAACTGACTCGTCTGGAAATGGAATCGGCTGAAGCAGGCTTGCCATGCACGGCCTCCAATCCTGGAATTCTGACCTGCAGAACAATAATCAACCGAATCGGAATCACTGCCTTATGTGGAATTTAGACAATAGTCAAGAACAGTACAGGCTGGGCCAATAACAAAACGTGGCACTTCACTTTTGTCCATATTTTGCCGATTACTGACAGTTTTTCCAAATTTTTTCACTGGCACATTCTGTGGACAATTTGCAATTATGTGATCACTATATATCTCACCACACCGCAAATGTGTCTCTACACTACATTGTGAAATACAAATGTAAGAAATAAACTAAAGATAATAACAAACATTTAGGCAAATGTAAAAAAAACATTTTAGACCAACGGTGCAGTAAATGATTTAGCTGACACTAGACTGTGGTAAACCCACACAGTTTAATATCATACGGATCAGCGCAATGTTGCTCCGAAGTGTTTTAACAATTTTACCAAAATATTTGTTTGTTATCATTGTTATGCATTCATATTTCATTCATATTTCACAAGGTAGTGTAGAGACACATTTATGGTGTGGTGAGATATATAATAATCACATGATTGCAAATTGTCTGCAGAATGTGTCAGTAAAATTTTTTTTGAAAATCCAAAGATATAAATAAAATGAAGATATGGACAAAAGTAAAGTGCCACATTTTTTATGGCCCACGGTGTAGATATCACAACAGAACACCTATATTAAAACTAAGAACATGTGTATGATGTTGATATAAGGATATGAGAAGCCTGTATTATAATGAAAATAAATAATTGGAGCTTATGGTGCAATGAGATGATATGCATAATATGCCAGAGGAACCAAACAAACAGAGGCTGATTTCTTCCAATAAATATGACAACAGCTTACATAAGTGACTAGACCATGGAAAAACAGTTACCAATGAGGCTATGCAGAAACATAGTCAATTAAATACTTAATAAATATTCTTAATTTAGCAAACATGAAAAAAATCAAAAATGCTGCAATCAATCAGTAATGTTAAAGAGTTGTGAAAAATGACAGATTTTGAAAAAAAATACGGTTGAAAAACGAATCACATCCTTTAGAAAAAATGTTCTCAAAAAATTAAAATATGGTAAATACGAAATTGCTGAATTCTTTTTCAATCATTTAACAATTAAACCAGCACCAACTTGCCACATCTTTGCCAACAAAAGTATAGAAACAGCTTCAAAGTATTAACTTTAACAAACAGCAATCACTAACTGCTAACAAACAGCAACATTCAGAATAAACAGGGATAATAAACACCGATTTCAGCATTAAAAAATGCAATGATCTCACATGGTATGAAAGATAGCGAGATAGGTCATTAGTCGATGGTCGATATCAGCAAGATCAAAGTTCTGATCGTTGATTCTTGACAGATGGATTCTAGCAACAAAACACAACATCAATGAGTGACTATTCACAGTATCCAACTACAAAGCAAAACTAACAGACAAGAATACCCTATAAATTTAACCCAATTCAAGACGTGCCATTCTGCCATGTAAATAGTCAGCCAGTGACACAGTCACTAATTTGGCGAGAGACGGCATTTACTTACTTTCTGCTTGGCTCATGGTTTTCTTCCAGTTTTGCTGGTCCCATCTGAAAACTCATCCATTCTGCATCTCGTACTCCACACCTTTGTGCCTAAGCAGTGACGCTCATGTTAGTGTGGACACTTTACTATTGTTTCTGTTACTTACATACAAACTTAGTTACTTTGCCAGTACAAAATTAAGTGAATTTAAACAAAATCCATCAGCCAAATGGTACAAAGTCAAACCTACAACTTATCACCAGACCAACACCAAAAACATTTCACCACCAACTCGTATATAAAAATACATCAAGCCAGTACAGCTCAGAAACACTGAAACTAACAAAAATATATGCAATTTAAAAACAGAAAGTAATGTACATTTTCTTATCTTCATAGCAGGTGTATATGGCAGCCAAGCAGACAGCAACAAGGTTTGTAAGAACTCTGATGTGTGGACATGTGCTGCCAACGCCATGTACACTGAACACACACCACATCCAACCTGACTAATAAGCTACAAGTGCAAAAGTTCATCAGTTTACAAACTTTATATCACAGCGACATCTAGTGAAAAACGGAAATCGTTCCAAGAACAGCAGCAGTCGCCAAAACGTCAACATATTAGTGAATAAATATTGCAATTTAGCAAATTTATATAGCTTATTAGTTACTATTTCAGCTGAGGAGTTTATTGATATAAAGATAAGAAGCCATATGTTCAACACTAACACTGTGTGTGATCTCAAATCTCAGGTGATGTGTCGTAGCTCTGAGATTCATTACTGTTAAGAGCCTTAAACAACACTTAACCATATTTTAACACTTAACCATATAGATCAAATGATATGCACATCTCAGTGATATATGATAAGCTTAAAGGTCAATGTTCATTTAAATAATTCTGTTTTTGATACACCAAATATTTTCCACCAGAGCAAAACTACCGTAAAAGTATAGTGTAATGAAGAAGTTGCAGCTTTAGGGTAAAAAGTGCATCATCCCACTGTCACATAATACTGATATATGACAGTGATAAACATGATGTGTGACTTGCCCTGAAGCTAATATTATTGAGGTCCACACATGATAGTAATATCATCATAATCTAACAGCTAAATTTCAATCCAGGGTGACCACTCATTTTCAAAAAAGGATTTTACACGACTTTTCCACGACCACACAAATGAATATCATGACCTATCAGCACATATTTTTCCAAATACAAAAGGGTGGGCCAACTAAGGAGTCTGGTGGAAACTGGTGAGCTCCCCCAGCAAGGTCTGGAGAAAGTCGTGCATGCAAATGCATTCTTGGTATACTTTATAATCACAGAGTGGCTCTAGCAGAAAGGAAAATGCACATTTTCTGTTCCACAGTTTCAGTAAGACAACCACAAAATCCACAACATTAGGCTTATTTTCTAGGACTTATCCATGACCTTTGCTGTTTTCCACGACTTCCCAGAACCAGTGGTTACCCTGTCAATTAAACACAAAGCAATGACATGCCTCTTGACAAAGCGCTGGGCAACGGCGATTCCATCATTCTGTGCACTTAGTGCCTGAATGTATTCCTGAATGAAGGTCCGCATGCGTGGGTATTTCCCGAAATCCTGCACCAGACAACAATTCTGACACTAAATGTAAAAGACAACAACAGCTTGTTGAATCAGTGATTTAGTACATGCTCCAGTCTTTGCTCAAGCCCTCAGACCTCAGACCACTGGACTTGGCCAAAAAAATTCCGTAGCTTGTTCATATTGCACTATACGTTGCAGCATTATGCCTTCTGATGTATCTTTACAGTTTGTTTGAAAAACATGGTGTCATTAACATTTTGCTGTGCTGTTGTTTTGCAAAACATGCTGAAATTGTGAATAAAAATAATAACTCCTTGCAAACACCACAAAGTATGCTACTGCAGTACTACATTTCTAATTTTCAATGAGCAACCTACTTCTCTGACTCACTCCAGATTAGGCAAAGTCCTCAAAATGTACCCCTAAATAATAACTGGGCACTGTTTATTAATCAAAACAGATAATCTGACAAGATTGGTCACTTCACTAACATAAACCATGCCTGATAAAAATACAGACCTGGTAAACTTGGCTGATGCAGCTTAGCTTAGCAAACCCAGGAATGTGCAAAAGTTACTAATGCAAGAATTCAAGTGATGACAACTGTATATGTGGAATGCAGACAAAAACCACCAACAGATCTGATAGATCTAATAACTGCACCAGAGAAAGCAAACTAAGCATATACATTCATCTGTTATGAAAGAAGGAGACATAAAATAAATACGTACATTATTACGAACATGACAACAGAAACTAAATAACATCACAGCCAGAATCTCACCGTATTGTGTTTAAGGATCCGGTGTACGACAGGTGTGAAAAGTTCAATGACTATCTGAGATCTCGGGCTATCCTTGCAATGCTGTACAAAGCACAGACCAGTGTTTACGTTAACTTACGGTGCACACACATGTGTGATAAAATAAGACAAAACAACACAAAACAACTGTAAACAACTTATTTTGTCCTACCACTGTACAAACAAACCCCAGTGATAAAGTGAAGCTTCTATGTGATTTTGTCGGGCCACGTTTTGCCCTGCGGTAAACAGTAAATGGAGTCAATGACGACCATGTCCAGTTGTTTCATGGCTGCCATTCATTACAAAAGAGCTCAGCATAAAACAATCAGTGTCAGATTCACCTCCATAAGTACTAACATTGCAGCATGCCCCAGTGCAAAACTGCCTTCGGCATGTAATTAACAGTACGGTGCTACTAGATAACTAGTAGTGACGAACTTAGACACAGATCAATAGTTAGAGTGCCAATTAGGATGCAGAAATCATTATACCATGAAGGGCACACTTACAGTGTTCAAGTTATTTGTGGTCAGGCAGTGGAGCTATTTATAGTCTAACTGGGTAATTGCCACTCAGACTGTGTCAAACAGCTGATGGCAAAAACAAAGAAACATGTTTGTTGTAATAAACTAAAAAATCTCAAAAACCTGGAATATACACTGTGAGGTATAAAAAAACACACCAAAAATTTATTGATCATAACTTGAAGGCAGATAATCAGATTTTAATAATTTTTGGTACAACTATTCCTGACACAACTTGCCATCAAACGGTTATTCAAGTTTCCATCTCACCCAACATATGCTTCTGCATTACCTGGGGAAATCAAAACACATAAAATTGGCATTAAAATAAACAAAAAACGCCAAAAGCCATTCGTGACATTACTGATAGTAACTTGCAGAAGGACATCGAGATTTTAATAGTTTTTTGGTATAAACATTTCTGACATAACTGGCCATCAAATGGCCATTCAGATTCCCAGCTCACCTGATGTCTGTCGCTGCATTACCTGGGGAAAGAGAACAAATGCAACAAGAGACAAAAAAGAAAGAAAAACATCAGTAAATTTAATCATTTCAGATACGTAGCCCTTAACAGCTTTGATCACAGTCCATTCGACAGTATTTGCAGTGCTATGCAGCAGCGAGTTTATGGGACTCTGTTTAGGAATATCAATGAAGTCAAGAAGCGACTGGTTGAAGTTTGAAGCAGAACGTTATCAACACTGCTATCAATGAATGGAGAATGCATCTCCCTGCCTGTGCTTACAAAAATGGCTGATAATTCGAATATTTACTGTCAGCAGTGCACAACTAGACAATTGGATAAACTGTCAACGAAAATGCTAGAAATTTGGACAAAATGTGCCAAATGTGCGTTATTTTAATCAAATAATGATACAGCATTGAATAAAAATCAATATTTTGCTTTTTTGTTTTCCCCAGGTAGTGCTGAAACAGACGTTTGGTGCGACGGGAACATAAATGGTCATTTGATGGCCAGTTGTGTCTGGAATATTCATACCAAAAATTATTAAAATCTGATCATCCATCTTTAAGTTATGATCGATATAATTTTTGTGTGTTTTTATGCCTCACAGTGTACATCACCAAATGTTCAAAAATATATGAACGCAATAACGAGTACCACAACGGTGCAAAATACAATCACTAGATGATGGTTAATCAAACAAATATACCTTCAGTCGTGTTACTTATTATCACCTTCAGACAACAAAGCAGCTTCATGGTGTAAAAATCGATTCTTGCCTTGAAAGGATCCCCGGCCATTCCACAGGCAAGTAGCAACCCTGAGAAGTTGTTCACATACATGTGCCTCTATCACCAAGCAGCATATTGGAAAGTAAAGGCAATATATATAGAGTGGTCTGGCCCATGGCCCATATAACAGAGCTGTGTTTTCAGGAACGAGCTCACTCTGCAGTCACAAAGCTTGAGACAGCGATGGATTTTTACATCATATATCAAAGGACTTATACAGGTATACATTTTAAAAACCATTTTACAGATGTCGAAAACTAACTTTGCAGTGAAATGAAGATGCAGCGCATGTGTACAGAATGCAAGGCCTATTCGGCCATAGTACCTTGGTGAAGAAGCTACAGATCTCTTGTGTTGGGTGATTATTCTCCAGTAGCGGCGTCAGTGCAACTATGATCTGCTCGTGAGCCGTCTGCGATATAACGTCATCATTCTGTACACACACAGTGTCACATCTCATTCTCAGACCAATATTCAACAAACCCACTATTCCAACCTGTAGCAACATACGTGATGTGTACAAAATTAAGCAGAAAAACCTAGGCCGAAATTCACCGATGGATTTGCTTAACTACAACAGTTTCGGCACGATTCTCGAAGTCCCTTCTTAAAAGGATTTCCAATATGCAACTAAAAACGCGGCTGATTCAGAACAATTTCTGAACTGTATCTGCCTTTGAGTCTAAACCCTATAGAGCAAGTCTCAGCGTGACATATAGTTATTCATTTATTAAATAACATAACAGACAACACAATAATCAAAAACACCAAATATGAAAATAAAATAACGGTAAGTTTGAGAAAAAAAACAATTTGTTTCAACAGTGTTTGAATGATGTGATGGTAAAGCCTAACACAACATCCTCTCTACAGTGCAAGTCAGAAAATTTTACCCCCTGACATATGCTGAAATTTATTTTTCAAAGAGGGAAAATTTTTTCAGCAATGTTTTGCATGCATATTCTGCGTTCAAATCTACTCTAAAAGACAAAAGAAATGATAACACAACTGAAACCAAACAAATGTACTAAGTCTTATACCTCCTGCAGAATCTGTGACACCAAGTCCAGAGGAAACTGATAGACGGAGACGTCTTGTATCGGCGTCGACAGCGACATGTCGATCATATTCTGAACAGCAAATAAACAAGCAAACAAACAAACTATAGCAATCTTGCATCAAAAGAATACATGCTTGATCTTCATTACTCTCTACAGCGTACATATGATTCTACGAAAACTTACCAGCAGACCTATAGTGTGCATCAGGTGGTGAACAAAAAAGTGGTTTAGTGTAACATACGTGCTTCACGTAGATGGAACAACTAATCAGTTTCCAAACAAAAGCCTTAATTATCGCACTGAAAGGTAGTAAAGAGTTCAACATGACCAATATACACCGCAAGCAAGCAATGATACAGGCTAGTAGTTCTGAAAACCGTCCAACTGTTCAATCTACGTATTAAAACAGGTTGATGATCCAATCTTTATGTGCCACCTGGCACCTTGACACAAGGAAAGCAGCAGCAGTTTAGCCTCAAGAGAACAGGCATTAGAAGGAGGACACTAGCAAGGGACATATCCGGAAGGAAAAACGGCAGGGCGAGCCATCGAGGCAAGCAACCATTAGCAACAACAGCCCCGGCATAAATGTATGCCACTGTGACGTAATCAGGTCGCCAACGGTCCAGGGTAGGGAAGGAAGCCTGGACGCAGCCAGCATGCAGCAGCGTCAGCAGCAGGAAGGACGCAATGCAATCAATAGACGATGTAACGAGCAGCAAGACAAAGCACGTCACTCCCCGCAGCTCCTCCGCTCAACGTCAGTCACTGTGTGTGTGAAAAACATTGACAACCAACTTAGCCCAGTCTCATTAGACGCCGCTAATGCGGTGTTTACACGATCCAGCAAACGTCCAGCAAATGTATTCAAAATACACGTTAGACGTTTGCTGGAAGTTTGCTGGATCGTGTAAACACCCTATAACAAGTGGTGACCAATCCGATGCCAACACACTCAATGACTCAACGGCTAGTCGGAAAGAGTTTAACAAACCGGCCTTGAAGCGTCCACTGGTTCGTCGCCCGTTAACAACTGCTGACAGCACCGACATAATCACGCCGAAAACATATATTAAAAATAATAGCCCTATTAAAGATTCTCAGGATAGACCCGCCTATTTCAGGACACTCAAGGACCAGCTTCAAATTTAGGAAAAAAGCCAACAGCGGTAAAATAACGTCTTTTTAGGGGGGAAGAGGGTGCCCCTTTTCGCCCCTCATTCGTGGGGACCCTATGCACCTAGCGTCGTGAAATTTTGTCACGAAATACTAGAGATCCTAGGCTATCTGATCATATGGTGAAAACCTGAAGTCTCTCTCACCTGAGCTTGAATCGGTACCGGTATCGGTATAGCTATGCTAGCTCTCGCGCGTAAAAATCAGAAAGAGTAAGTAAAAGGTGAATTTAAAAGGTTAACGCTAACGTACTACAGCTTACGTTTTTAACGACTATGGCGTCCACTCAACATTCGCAGAAGAATGGATAAAACTACTAACAGCTGAGAGTACAGATGCACGATCCAACATCATTAACTATGCATAGAACCGGCAAGCGACGGGCACACGCCTGCCTGCCTGCAGGGACCTACCAACGCCGACCAGCGTTCGTGCTGCGGTGCAGGCAGACGCGCTGCCACCGCCTTGTCCGTCCAAGACGACACAAACAGGAAGCACTATTTCACACCGAACGACCACCATTAACACCCATCCAGCAGCCCGCCGGCCACGCACACGATTGATGGCCGACCGAGATCTTCTCCCGCGCGTTTAATGAGCAGGACCTAGTCTTTTACAACAACGAAACGCTACTAGTCTTTCAAAATAACTTTGACAGAATTTGTTCTACCGTGGGGAGGGGTACCCGAACAGTTCCTGGCTTTCGCCGCTGCGCCAACAGTTTCGTTATACTCTGTAAGTCCATACAACGCGTCAGGCTGCGGAGATCTTTTTGTCTAACTTAATTAGCCCAGGTCCTCCACGTCCGGTTTATCAGTCGTGATGTAATGAACAACAAACGGTGAATGTATATAACATGTATGTATGGCTTGGTCAGTGTGGTCCACATTCTGCTGTAGTCGTCGCGGCTTCGTCGTGTTATGACTTATTACGCTGCCTCAGGCAAGAAGACCCACGGACAGTGACGCAAACACTATCACGTTGCGTCGACTGACGTAACCTAAGGCTCACTGCATCGAACGCGTAGGACTACACTACCGAATGAGTGACACAGCAACCGATATTCACCGTCGAATCTTAAATCGACTCAGATCAGTCCGCGCGAATTCCTGACGTGCAGACATAAAAATTAGCTCTTACACGTTGTGACTCGTTGTCACACTCCAAACGAAATGTCTTTGGACAGCGTTATATCTGAAGTCTGCAGGAAAATTCATCACCGAAACAAGCAAGTTTCCCACGTCTCTCGGTCTCCCCAAGCGAAAACTCTGAGAATCTATTGAAGAATGGAATGCTGAATAAAATGTCCAACTGTACAACTTTACTGCAAGCCTATCCCACTCAAAAGTATAGTGAAAATAAAAACGTAAACGTGCACCAGTATAACGTTTATGTTCTCGCTCAGATGTACACTCGAGATTAATTTTCAACCAGTGTTGATACAATTCTGCCACCATACAGTGAGTGCAGTCTACATTAGTTAATTAGATGTGTTTTGCAAAGCGTTTAGCGCGGGCGCTGGTGCAAAATATGCAGCAACGACGACGTGTGTCGTCACGTTTACGAAACAACTATAACCTATAAATCTATCAAACCGAATAAACCATCCTAAAATAAATCTGACGTTTGACGTTTAGCGGATTGTTGTGGCTAATATTAATAAAGACTTCTGCAACTAACATTTTTCTCAACAAACTCATACAAATATATAGACTGAAACCACAACTAATAAGCTATACAAATTCATTCGAAAAATGTAGCATGCCTGCAGGTGCTGCCAAACCATCAACAAATGGTCAATAAAGCTCGTAATTGAATGAATTTATGCATGTATATATTGCTTGTCAGCTAAACATTTGGCAAAAAAAATGTGTGGCTACGGCGTCCAGGTGCCAAATATAATTAAAGTGCACACGTAATTTGTTCAGCCGGGCCTGGAGAAAAATCCAACAGTCCAAGAACTTTGAAGGCATGGTGAACAGCCAATCTTAGCCAGGATCCAGGATCTGAAGCTATATACATTAACGCAAAGAGGAAGCGAAGAAGCCGCCGTGTGTCGTTCCTGTCGATTACTATCTATTAGACCACTCGCACTGCAGTTGCGTAATAACATTAAACGACCAAATGTAGACATATCGTCGCCAACAACGAAAAAACATCTGCCGTGCATATCAATGCCAACTTTATCGACGTTCACGTTCAGCTGCAAACTATCGGAATCTTAAAACGACTGACGAGCGATACTGCATCCGTTTGGCCATCTGTGCAACTGACGAGGCATCGCAAAATATTACTTTTTCTGCTTGGAGTTTCCTTTTTTCGTTCAATTTCTAAGGATTTCAAAGAACATTATTATGGAAGAGCCGCTCCCGCAAGGCGGCCTATTAATACGATCGCATAATAGCGTTTAAAGACGCATACACGGAAATGTTTACGACAACACGTGACAGCCTAGAGGTGTGCTTTTGTCAGACGCTTAAGATAAGCTATATCTCAGATGTCACAATCAGGTGCGTCATCGGAGCACTCTAAAGCATTTTTTCGTAACTGATTTATATATATACTCATTTTATATTCCTATTTTCTCACCTTATTATAGTCACGTTCTGTGGATACCAGGCACGCCACGATAGACAGAAGGCAAGAAAATACAGCTCAATATTCTGCAATCTTAAGTTACATGTATTAAATTTTCAAGATTAATGACTTCCTCAACTTTCGATATTTTCTTTTTTGCATCACAATCGAGAGAACATTCAAACTTTCAGACTTTCTCACAGTCTAACATTCAGCAGTTTTTCGTAACCAAAAAAAGTTTGTGCAAATTTCTGGTTGTTGGTGAGGGTTCAAAGGTTCACCAAGAACCAAGATATCAAGATGGGACACCCTCGTGTCGGAAATAAGAGCTTGTAAAGAATGCCATATAAGACCTTGATTAGGCTACGAAAGTATCAAGAGAAAGCCACAACCGAAATCTAACGACCTTCAACAACCCTGAATAACCATTATTCCCAATCGGCACTTCACAAAGTGAACGCTTCACGTTTTAAGAACTAATTACCTCCGTCAAAAACATTATGTGATTCATACCCAACGTTTACTTACCTATCCTTCTGTTGGTCTTTTTGTCACCAGAATTACGCAAAAAACAGGTGGATTTGACTGAAATTTTCATGGAAGTCCAGATTAGACTTTGGTGGTGATCCAAATCAACACATGAATCCAATATAAAACTGAAAGATTCTCTACAAAGTTGCCTTAACAGGGAGACTACTTGCTCCAGAGTTAGAGAAATGGCGACGTAGAAGAATGCGGAGGTCATATTATTGATCAATCCATGACGCGTGCTATCTCTGCCACGGTTGAGCTTCTTGCATTTTAAGCTGGCAGCTTACAGCTTTTTCCCTCACGGGCACGTGCCCACACAGAAACATCAGCGCCAAGGACGCGCACGGCTGCAGGATATATTTGGCGCCGCAGTTTAATCAGAAGATAGAGCGCCAAAAGCGGCGACCTTTCCGAACAATCGCTATATACGAGTGGCGAGGCGACAGAATGCAATCAATTTAAGCGCAGACTAGGCGAGAAACGTGACACGTTCCTGGCTGTCTAGGGACCATCCAACGACTGCCATCCATGACCGAACATTACGCATTTTACCCTCGATCGCCGTCGCCTCCAGCCTGCGCCTATATTTACCCATTTACATGCAGCAACGCGAAGTTATTTAATATCGACGGCATCGACCGCGTTTCAATAGCACAGTTCCTCGAGGCACAAGTTATGTCTAGGACCACAACGGCGAAATATGACAAAAATCCCATCTGTCGCTAGGGAAGACGCGTTACAGCCTATACAGTTCCAGTTACAGTACTGACCTTCTTCATCATCCAAGGTCAGTGATTCTTCTGTCATTTAAAAGCCAACATGAGGCTTCTTATTAATGATCAATAGCAAACAACCTAGGCCCTATCTCGCACCGTTTAGCCACAATACATCCGTGACGGACGGACGGACAACGGACGACAATCGTGCCATAAACTCGCTATACAGCATAGCTGTAACGCGTCAAAAATGACAAAAAAATGAAAAATGAATGGTAATTGAGTGCGTCCGGCTACAGAGCATCGAAACAGACATAGTCTTAGACGCTGACTGAATGACAGTGCACAGGAAAAGCTGATGTCAAACACGGCAGTTCGCTCCACTGGCTGGCCTAAGGTCTAGAAATGCTTGTAAAAGAAGAAAAATGTTAACTGCATAATTAGTCCGGCATTTGCTAACAAATCACGCCAGAAAAAAATGCACACATGCGTGTATACACCGTGTCCGGAAAAAAACATCCCAAACATTATCGATTGTCACTTGACGAAGAGATATCCAATTTTAATAATTTTAGGTACGTTTGTTCTTGGCACAACTGGCCATCAAATGGCCATTCAATATTCCACCTAAACCAGTGTCTGCTTCTGCACTACGTGGGGAAAACAGAACCAACGAAATGTGAGTTGAAATGAACAGAAATACGTCAAAAAGCATCCCCAACATTATCGATTGTGACTTTAAAAAGGATTGACAAATTTAATAATTTTTGTTGCAAACATTTTTGACATTACTTGCCATCAAACAACCGTTTTAGTTCCCACTTCACCAAATGTCTGCTTCTGCACTACCTGGGAAAACCCTAACAGGCGAAATGGGATAAAAATGCAATATATCATTGGTTTTGTTTCCCCACGTAGTGCAGAAGCAGACAACGGGTGCGGTAGAAAATTGGACAGTCATTTGATCGCTAGTTGTATCAGAAATATTATTGTCAAAAATTATTAAAATCTGATAAACCTTCTTTACTTTACAATCGAAAATGCCCGGGGGTGTTTTTTCCGTACACGGTGTACATACTGTATTCAGAGAAAGTCACGTTCCACACTGTATGTCAAATGACGTTATCAGTACATTCGGCGTGTTAACGCCGTCACCAAATACGCAATTCCGCTATCTACATGTAGATCGTGTCTCAAAAAACTAACCAAAATCGTTTTTGTCAGAATTTCGTCAAATTTTCAAAAAAATTTGATACTTTTTTGGCACAAAGATGACCAAGGCGATAAGATTATGTAAAGTACATTTATTTTCCACCTCACCTAATCTGTGTCAACGCACTACCGTGTAAAAAGTAGGATACATTGTACATAATGTCCGCATCCAGACGCTATTATCGTTGCCAGTAGTTTGCTTGTGTCGCGTGGTCAGGACGTCGGACCGCAGCGGAAGGGTTTGAGATGCAACGTCGTCCTATAGCGACGATGTGCGAATTGCTCATCAAGAAAAATAATTTGATACTACAGGACTGCCGAATGACGGCCACGTGCTGCGACTGGCAAAAATGGGTCGAAATGAAACGGCAGCTAATCGTCCATGCATGAACTTGAGGCAACTGTCGCACAAAAAAAACCGTTCACAGAACTCTATACGAAACAATGCTCTTCAAACTGTCAAAGCATCACGCTGATAACAAAAGAGACGACTTAGTCGTTGCTAAATATAAACCGACAGGCGCTCAATTCAACTCCGCTCAGCTGGCCAGCTGAACTAAGTCGGATCTGTCGCTGTGAACACCGCTTAACACCTGGTTGCAGTATTTAAAGCGACTGACGTCATGGTCGGTGCACTAACGAGATAATGGTATAGTGTCGCATATCAGACGCAGCGCATTAGTACCAGTTTTCGACCGTCTTTTCAATTTCCGCAAATGGATCCTACAAAAAATCGCAGCACGTTTCACCGGGCCTGGTTACACGCAGGTCCTGAACGACGTCACGTAGGCATATGCATTATACCACCTGAAGTAGCTTACGCTCAACACCTGGGAAGATCAACTTCTGCGACTTTCTGGATGAGTATGTACTGTAAGTACGTGGCGGATACCCTTTCACTGACGTTTAAAGACCGTACAAATCATCGGATTGTTTGAAGTACACGTCGGTAAGGATTGGCAGACCTTTGACCGACGTAGCTCACCCCAAAATATCATACACACATCCAGCGTCAAACACAAAAGATGCTCGTTAATTCACCCGCACCCGAATTATTATTGTTAATTATTGCCAGGCGACCCGACGTACTGAAGGGCAGGGAGACTGACATTTCCGGCCAGACAGAGCATTATAGCTCGCTGACTCGGCCTCACGGATCAATCCACCATCACAGAGTTCCAGAAGCGTACATCACGAATAACTGGAAGGCAGGCAATAACGACTGCACGCTGGAGAGCTCCGCCATAGACAACAATTAACAAGCACTACGCCAGCACACTCGCACAGCCATAATCCGCACACGAATTGCTTCAGAACGTGGAACAACTATGAGAGACTGTAACAGATTGTACGTGTATGGACGTAAAACGTGTGTATACTGAAGAAAGATTCTGAAAGGAAAACTATTACTTAAAAAGAAATGTTACTTGAATATTTTGTACAAACTGCAAACTTAAGTGAACGACGTCCCTTATACCATGTTCACACGATGAAGCAAACATCAAGCAAACATGAAGCAAACTCAGAGCACACGTTGTGCACGTGCATTTTGAATACGTTTTCTTCATCTTTAACCATTCAGATGTGACGCTATTACACAGAACGAATAACGGTCAACAGTTTCGATTATTTTGGACAGAAATATAGAGCATGAATGGACTGACGACATCACAACCGATATATAGATTGATGCAAAGCCGCAGCTTAGCGCGGCTAAGCTACTTATAGCAGAGAACGGAAACAAATGGAAAGCATGAAGCATTAAGTCTAAGCTTCATGATGATGATGATTACTTCTGCAACGGCTGAGTCTTGGATAAATCGATAAAACTCAGCGAGCAAAAGCGCCGTTATTGTCTCTGCGTTCACTGCAACGACGCCTGTACATGAGCAACCAGATAAAATAACATAAAAAGCTATAAAAACTATAACAAGAATTCCTTATTTCGTTTCACTGCGGTGCATGCGAATTTTGCGATAACATACAACTTCTCTGCAAGTTTGTTGTGTTGCATTTTTGTACGTTTCGCTCTGTGCTAGTGCTAAACAATGAACGGAGTCGACGGCGACCATTTCCGGTTGTTTTCATTCAATTTATCGTGTTACCATTCGACTCGAATGGGCTGCTTCCTATGGGTGACCAATGATGACCACACATCTATCATACAACGAACTAAGCCTCAAAAATATTGGGGTCAGGACCTTGACCTTTTGTGACCAATCTATAAATTAATCAAAACACATCTGCATAGCGCCATGTGTCGCGAACGAATCAGAGGCGCATATAACGTGACGTCATCGGTCACGTGGTTATTTGATCCGCCGCCCCCGATTATCCACCCTAGCACCAAACCGGAAGTGGACCGGATGATCTGTTGCTAAGATATGGCCGTTTGAATTTCTTCCAAAAAGGTTCTTCCAGGAATGAAAATCGGTCGGTGGGTCATCGATCGGTGGTTGTCAATATTCATTACATCATATGGCCTACTCCTCTACGCTACTTTAGGAAACGCAGCCGTGCGGAGTAAAAATTGTTCGGGGGGGGGAGGAGGGGCCTCATCGGTGTGTAGTTTAGCAAACATACGCATAGGCCTATGTAAAAATTTGAGGCCAAGATATGGCCTTCGAAAAAGGTGATTATGGGTGGATTAAAACGCATATTCCAAACTTGTTTGTTAGTGGACCAACGTTCACCGTTTTTTTTCATCGAACGCGTGAGGGATCACCGTCGATCGAATAGCTGACCGACTGTCGATAATTTGATCCGTTCGCAAGATTTTCGCGATCAAAGTCTGAAGTTGTCCGTATAACAGCGCCAAATTATGGACGTTTTCGGCACCGTTTTTTGATGGGGAGCGCCCAATACTTTGGGATTCGCATTACAAAATCTAGCCCACGCCCGATCATGTAGCAGAGTTTCACGGAGATCGGCCGAAAGAGCTCAGCCATCTCGCGTTGGAATAAAAAAAATCAGCAGTATAACTTAAGACCATCCAGTACACTACCGAAGACGAGCGGCCTAAATAGCTGTAAAGATGGATTTGTGCGTTCTGGTTTATAGACTGGGTGAACTATATAAGCAGCAGCCGGAAACGACCAGTAAAGAGCTGACCAGCAGGTCTATGGCTGTCCCCGGTGAGTACATGGTAGACTAGCCACTCAGTATCGAGCTGTCATACTAATCAGCTGCAGCAGCGGATACAGATGCTGCGACGACGCAGTAGCTATCCAAGAGACAGAGAAGGAAAGAGGAAGAGAGATAGCATTATTAGAGCATCGTCACCATCAGTGCTCAGACAGCTGTCAGCAGCAGGCGCCGACGGCGAGAATACAATACCGGGCAAAGCAAGCTTAGCAGCAGCGACAGACGACGAGCGACCGGCGCTAATGCCGTAATGCGTCTTGTATAGTTTCTGTCCACACGTCGCCGGCGTCTATTCCTGCATGACCATCAAAGACTTGACAGCATGACAGTTAGTTCGTGGTTCGCGGAACATGTTCTCGTAATATCTATCACGCCAGTCAGCTGATGCCGGCCGAGATGTTGATGTTGGTGTTTCGCCGAACAACCAAATAAATTAGCATTACGTCCCATTATCACTATCCTATACAGCCAGCCTGGGCCGTAGCAGACCCGTCGAGAGCCACAGTGGGGCCTGGGGAAACATTTTCGCGGGGCCCATCTGGGAATGTTTTTTTAAAAAAATTTCTGTTTAAAATGGCGCATTCTGGTGTACTTTATATTTCTGAGCGACGGCGGGGCCCCCCCAAACGTCACGGGGCCGGGGTAACTTACCCCCTTCCTACCTCCATCTCGACGGGCCTGGGCCGTAGCGTCACTCCGTGTCCGCGCTTGATGGCACTGCACTGCCAGAGATCAGCTGAAGAAGCGCCGTCCAAAGTCCCGAGGATGCTACGCAGCCAGTTGTTGCGTGGGCGGCCTTGTCTACGTTTCCAGAAGTGATGAGGTGGTCAACCGAGTGATGCATCGACGTGGCAGCATAAACCTTGGTTGGCTGGAACAGCCTCTGACCTACGGCACGGCAATGTAAGAAAAAACTGAGGGTTGGCGTTTTGATATGAGGTCCGTGATAAAGAGAAGATCGGCACGTGAAGAGGTATCGTCATCCCTGATTAAACTTCTACCGAATACAGAGGATCTGCGGCTGGCAGCTCATCTTAAAGCCTTCTAGTGCTCGGTGTGTCTGCTGCACCAATAACTACAAATAATAAGAGGTTCGTGTCCGTTAATTCGCCCGCACCCGATTTAACCGCTGAAGACAGGGTTAAGCGTATAGTGTTAAGGTCAGGGTCAGGGTCAGAGTCAAGATTAGTTAGGGTCGCTGTTACTGTTAAAAATAATTCACGTGCAGGTGAATCAACAGACATGTACCTAATAAGACCCGGTATATAAACAGATCTTGGTGGTTACTGTTTGACCTGCTAAAATATCGTTCTAAGAATACCCAAAAACTCACTGAGAAAAAGCAAAGAAAAATACACTGCAGAAAATTCACCTGCAGTAAACAAAAACCGAAACTATGAGCAACGCAGTACTGTTATTACAGCTCCCGTACTAAATTAACACACACAGAGGGAAAAAAATAACAACGTTAACGAGCAGCATCTCGTTTTAGAAGAGCCGTATTTAGCTCTGGGGTGTAGTCGTTAAGCTGGTAGCGGTACACATCACCGCAGTTATTTGGTGGACCGATCCACACCACAAATAACTAGCATCATCAGCAGCCTGGGGCGGGATAATGGCAACCGGGAAGATACGCCAGTGCCCCCATTATAGGATCGCCCCCCCAGGAAAGTATCCCCCCGGTCGACAACTAACGGGAAAAAATCCGCCCCGCCCGGAGACTGACGGGCGGGACGGATTTTTAGCGATAACTCGTCGACCGGGGGAGAGAAAGACTTTCCTGAAGGGCGATCCTATAATGGGGAAAATTTTATGGGGCCAGCGATATTTTAAAAAAAAGATATATCAATTCCGTGATTATTTCTCCCTGGACGGATTTTTCATGGGGAGACATTTCAATGTGACACCGGCAGTAATCAGCGAGGTGCAATTAATGCCACGATATAACAACGAACGACTGACTGAAAGTCGCCGGGCAACTCAACTCAACTCAACTCACGTTAAGCCACGCCACTTGTCACGTTCTATATACCACGCGTCGTACAGCCAGCGTCGGCGATGCCCATGCGTTGCCATGACAACAGCATCAGCAACCGGCGCCGCCAGCCCGTAAGCCGGTGCTGCTGCTGGCAGCTTATTGATCCATGCTCCGTGCAGCGGCTGCATCAACAGCTTTACGCGGTATAAACTGTACGCTCAACGCCTTCGTCTTCCTTGCTTTGTCTAAGTGCTGCACTAAAACTGCGCAGATTAGCGTGCGACAAGCAGCTACTTAACTGCACAGGTGTAAAATACAACAGAGAGAAAATGACGTTAATGCGGAGACGGACAAACGGACGGGCGTCCGGTGTGACTGTCGCATTAATTAATTACAGCGCAGGCAGACGACAGGATCACCTTCTGCGCTATTAAACGACGACGGTGCTGCTGCTGAAAAGAGCTGGAAAAAGAACTGAGGTTTTTAAAAAAAATTATGTTTTAAGTTTTCAAAGTTTTTTTGTACACAAAATTACGACCCAGCTTGTCCATCACCTACTTACAGTGTTTGCTACAAATTACAGCAAGATGTGGTAATCAAAAATCACGATTAAAATACGAAAGAAAAAAACGATGTTTAACAAATGAAAACCTAAAAATGAAGAATTGGACTTTTGAGGCTCTTTTGCATTTTTCTAAAAAAACCCTTAAAACCTAGGCTTTTTCGAACCAAATTTCCAGCTCTGCTGCTGCAGCGGTGAAGATCGCATCCGATGCCACGTCACATCACATCACATGTGACGACTGAGTGACTGGCTGTCCGACACAGACTAGTCTATAGCCGTCACTTAGCGCAAGCGGCAATCAACCACATACAAATGCAGGACACGGAACTACCCTGGCAACGGCGCTATTGCATTCTAATGACCGGGCGCCATCGCGCAAGCGTTCATTAGTCTCCATAGAACCGGTGCTTTTAGACGCCATTGCTGCAATCCGCCACATGGCGTAAACAACAACAAACTATCTCACCACCCAGATTTGTTTTCTTGTTTCACCCTGGGCCTGGGTCGACATGTCTCCAGCTAATCCAGGTTAGGCGGACACCCAAACCCAAAAGTATACATTTAGGAAAGTTGTCCCGGTATTTTCCACAGACCAAATTGCACTTCTACTCCGCCAACCCAGAGCGTTAATTTTCCGTCAAAGCTCCCAAAGACCCTGAATATTAAAGACCATTTGTGGATACACTGTGACACTCACTATCTGCCCGCTTATGATTCATCAATTTTCTCTATATTTTCGTTCTACAAACCAATGACATCTTGTGCGTATAAACGCATACTTCTTAATTCAATTAATACCTGATAACAATGTCTAAAAGCAGGTAAATCATACAGGTATGCTTATTCAGCCTTCAACATTCCATGGGACAGCAAAATGAGTATCAGCTTAGCTGAGTTGTAAAAAAATGTCATAGGGTGTTTACACGATCGAGCAAACATCAAGCAAACGTCGAGCTGGCTCAAGCAGGCCTATTGGAACCCCGCCCCTGGCTCACATGTAGTCCTAGGCTAAAGCTCTCAGCCCACAGCTGATCACGTGTTATATAGGTCTTCCAATTACAACCTGCCCGTCCTCCTAATTAGCATGCTAATTACCACAGAACGTCGAGCTATATAGCTACTTGATGTTTGTTCGTAAACACTGCGTTACTATAGTTGACTGTTCAGTTAACTGGTGTCAGTCAAAGGTCAGATACTTTTCAGACAAATACTTAATAAGCATTTTAAGGGTGATAAGTTTATATCTTGAATTGTCATCTCAGTGCAAATTCACTGCTAAAAATGCCAGTGAAAGAATTTCGAAAATCTGCCAATTATATGCACGACAAAGTCGTGGCAAAAATAACTTGATTGGTTTACTTTTTGACCCAAGCAGTTTCTTGACTTTTTAGGTCTTACATCTTAACTGTACTTCTATTTCAGTTTCTCTCATTTCATTTCCATTTAAAACAACATGTCTGTCAAGTCTTCAAGTGCAAATCCCTATGGTATGGTATCGAACACTACTGTATTGTACAGGCCATTATAAAGAGGTAGTTTTTAAATACGTTACCTTGATTTCTTTGACAAGCACGTCTGGTCGTCGCGTGCTCTTCAGAAGTCGTTCATACTTCAGCACGTGTCTCTGTAACGTCACACAGTTGAACAATGTACATGTACTGAATAGAACGCAATGTGAACAGACTGCACATCACACTGTCACCGTTTCAAAAACACTGTTTTTAAAAGTGCAATCCCGTGGCGTGGTTTTGGGGGTTAAAACTGTTTTTTTTTCCAAAAGGCTCAGCTTTATACGTCATGGGAGTTTTCACGAGTTTTAACTTATTAGAATGAGCACTGCTATAGACAAGTGTTTACAACAAATAAATATCCAGATATCTGCACGCAAAAGTAATATGCTACACTTAGAAGTTTTAAAAACTTAACTGCAACCAAATATGTGATTAAATTACGGTAATGGAACAACTGCAAGAACCTAAAACTGGAATTAAGTTTGGGTCTTGATGTAACTTTCTTAGGGGGTTCACTTATTTTTTGTCATCTGCTTATAAGACATTCCATACAACAACGACATATCTTTTCGACTATGTTACATCAATAACATGGAAGTGAACGAAAAACAAGCAAGAGCGCTGTACAGTCACAATTTCGTGACACAAAGCTTCTACTTTGCTGTTCCTTATGATCTCTGTTGTAACTACGGTAATTCTGACGCATGCCCCATGCGTACAAAACTGATTCAGCTAATATTTTAGCTACGACAACCGATCAGTGCATTGGGTAGATTACGTGGTGGCTTTTCTTCCGTCTGGCATTCTGTAGTTCTGCTAAAACTGGCTGCACTATTCAGTCTTCTGACAAGCAGTATCCGTTTACAGTGAACAATGGAACAACAGACTTCTATTGTTGAAGGATTACGGCAATACATGGATCTCTGTGCAGACACTCGCCGCAGATTAGTTCTCAACCACAGTGCCGGTGTTTCGTTATAAGATCGCCCCCAGTAAAGTCTCCCCGGCCGACAATTTACCTGCAAAAATCTGCCCCGCCCGCCGGGGTGGGACGGATTTTTACCAGTAAATTGTCCGCCGGGGGAGACTTTTCTGGGAAGCGATCCTATAATGGGGAGACTTCCTTATGGGGCCAGCGATATTTTAATAAAGCGGAGACATATCGAATCGGTGATTATCTCGCCGCAAGCGGATTTTTCATGGAGAAGACATTTTAATGTGACACCGGCAGCCGTGTGTGCTTTGCTCAGCCAGCCATTGGCAAAATCACGGAACAGTGAAAGCTTTTGTTAATCATTCTGTTACGGTAATAATGGTGGACGTTAACATTCTTCTGAAAAATTGGTACAATTTTGAAGCAAAGGCAATTAGTCGTTATCATTTTATCAGCTCGGCAAAGACAACAAAATGACTCAGCAGCTCTAACTATTACAGCCAGAAAACGGGTCACCAGAATGTTTCCAATTAACAGAAAACAGCAAGTTACTGTCCCTCACCAGTGTCACTAAAAATGATAAAACATTTTTTGCAAATATCTTAAGAATTTACTTGCAACCATGACATAGCATACTGTAGATATAGCAAACTTGATCACAAAAATCACAAGATAGAGCGTGTCATTGCTGTTCTAGCGGAGTGGCGGTGCTAATGAAGTGCTATCACACGACAGCTATCATGATTATTAAACGCACTTTACAGTGGACGCTTTTTGCTAACCAATGCATTCAGCACTAATGAGGTTGGCTCAAGTGCTGCAATTACAAGTGTAGTGCAGGAAAAAAAATTCCTGCACTGCACGTGTCCTGCACTAGTGAGAGCCCCATTATATGTGCAGATACAGCAGTATTGGCCAAGACTGAAACTGGGTTCCAAGCACACACCAGAAAAAACAGTAGGTTTTACAGGGTGAACTCATCTAAAAACTCACCTCAAAAACCCCAATTCAAACGTAATCCAATTATAGTTTCTTTTTCAAGTATAATAAAACACGGCTAACCGGTTAAAGTTTTTAATGAATTTGTAACTTTTTGGACATTTACTTGGCGTGGACAGCATCTATCAGTGTTCATTCCAATAACTTAAAACCCACAAAAACCCAAAACCCGTCAAGTGGGCCTTTTAGTAAGCCCAGATTTAACCAGAAAAAGTCCAAAACTACAAAAAAAACTCTGAGTTGGGCTTGTTGAAAAACCGGGGTTTTTAACCATGGCACTATAGTAGAAATGATCACAGATGCAGATGCATTCATGAACGACCTTTATAACTGCCGTCAACCCATGCAGCGACATTTGATCAAGGTATAGAGACCTAAACGTTATTCATGCTGGTCAGTACTAAAATAGACGTTCATCAGCAGGCTTTGAGCAATAATCTAAGACAATAACCAGTCAGACTGGTCAGCAAAAGTAACTAGAAAAGCACTCGGAGAGCGCACTCAGCGCAGACATCCGCCAAGCATATTTCAAAGTGATCCAGAATCCAGGATTCCTTCCGGATCACCCCCAAAATTGAACCACTTGTAGTTTTTGCCATTTTCAACATTCCCTAAAAATTTCAGAAAGATCCTTCCATAACCTTTTGAGTTATCTTGCTAACACAGAGACAGACAAACAAACTCTGGCAAAAACATAACCTCCTTGGCGGAGGTAATAAGCAGTTGCGTGGGATCCATACGGCTCTGCTATCAGCCGATTTATACCGCAGTCTACATCCGGACATCAGACTAGCCGTCAGACCGTCTGACCAAGCCGCTGTGACAGGCTATGATGACATTAAGGCCTATATTACCACCAGACGACCTATTGCGCAGTAATGGCCGATCCACGTCTCTCAAGTCCTATATTTCGCCCTTTGTACACCAAAGATCACCAAACTTTTGCCGCCGTTTTTCCGGCATCTTGCTCCGTTTCAGGGATACTTGCCAGCAAAGTCCAACATTGCCCGAAACCTCGCAGACGTTTTCTGCTCCCAAATTTTGAGACCCCAATTGCACCAATTTCCGATCACGTGGCAGTTTTGCAGTTACTGGCCAAGGGAGCTCATAGACTACATGCTGAAAAATAAAAAAAGAAAGGAAAAAGTATAAACACCAGCAGTCCTAATATGTTAGGTACGGGCGGCCATCATAAGTAATGCACACCGCAAATAAAGCAAGAAAAATTCGGCGGCAGCTGCTACAATTCAAGTCATCTAGAAGACAAGAACAACGAAAAATTTGTTTCACACAGTAGTCGTATACAAAATGACTTCAAAATCACAACAATAAGCGTAGCCTACTTATACAGTGACAGCGAAGTCACCTTAATGTGCAGCAAGTTTCTGGGGCAACCACTTGCTCTTGAACGCGGCCCAGCGGTAAACAAAATTAAAGGTCATAGCACTAATCTGGTTTATTTCTGCTGACGCATAGAGTGTGGAAATATTTTCTCATTGTCATCATTACGTAACTTACAACATGCATATAGGCCCAAATTAACATTCAGTTCCATAAATTTATCAATAAAGTGCATCACAACCAATAAATTATATTAGTTCATCAAACCACAACCTTCACAGAGCAAATGACCTTTATACAGAACGTTATAAGCTGTGTTTCAAGTTCCCACTAAACATCTGATTTTCTCCTCATAAAACTTAACCTTTTTCTTTTATGTTTTCATTTTTTTGTCTGAGTTTAGCCATACGATGTTGCTACTGCTATTTGTAACATTTTCTAGATGTAAAAAAATAACAAATGCAATCGTTTACCTTCCATTGAATAGAATGCAGCCACTGGTCTCTGATGTAATAATTTCTTGCCTGAAACAATGACAAAGGTTACATGCACTAAGAGCATCCGCATTAAGTATAACTAGAAATTTGGGGCAAAGCCCAACGTGAGTCCGCCCGGCGCCCTAAGTCCGATTGGGGGAAATTAGGGGGAAGGGTGAAATTTTCTCGGCACCAAAGTCACGTGGCCCAAACTCAAATGCATTGGCATATGCCGAACGCGCATTGTCGACTTAGGGTAGGTCAACATGAGTGCTTATAACTTTGTTCGTGGTGAACGGAATTTCACAAAATTTTTTTTGTTCAACGCCCAAAAGATAGTTTTCGTCAATGCCATTTACATATTGTCGCTATCTTCATCGGTTCCAGAGATATTTGCGCTCAAACTCGAAAGTTGTCATAAATCTCACCGATTTTTGCACGTTTTTTGCCCTCCAAAATTTTAAGGGGGCGGTGCCCCCAAAAGTTGTACTTGCGTTAACACCCACACCTAGAGACACGTCAAGTGCCAAAGTTTCGTCGGGCTACACCCCCTAACTCCGAAGTTGTAATGGCTCATTTATTCCGTTTTAAGCCAATTGTGACCTCCCTTTGAAAAAAGTTGTAAGGGGGGGCCCCCGTCCCCGGTGGGGGGTGCGCTAGTAAGACTTGGTCATTCTCTAGCGCGTGTAAAAATTTGGGGGTGTAGCACCCCCTAGGGGCCGAAATATGGCCTTCTGAAAAATTTGATTTTGGTGGGTAAACATTAGCCGCGTAATCTCTGACGTTAGTGGACTAAGTTCACATAATTTTTTTTATTCAACGCGGAATTAACTGTATTTGATAACGCCGTTTACCGCTTGTCGATATCCCTATGCAGTTCAGATATTTGCGCTCAAAGTCGAAAGTTGTCGTTAAAC
>Ga0056128_1000260_pt1 | contig 41414 bp, 23 predicted proteins | sample WorMetLIZISLAND2_FD_71113 | JGI IMG/M metagenome (GOLD analysis project Ga0056128, IMG submission 71113) | Marine gutless worms symbiont microbial communities from Max Planck institute for Marine Microbiology, Germany - Olavius geniculatus... ... | reverse complement strand
CGAAATATGGTCTTCCGAAAATTGCGCTTTAAGGGGGTACGATTTCACATCTAAATCTCCAAGGTCACTGGACCAAACTTCGCCGTACTTGTTTCGCCTAACGCAGGAGGAATCGCCATATACGGAATGACTATCCGATTTTGAATATCTTCATCCGTTTCAGAGATATTCGCCGCCGAACTTCGAAGTCGTCCGAAATCGGGCTCAATTTTGCGTGTTTTTGGCCCCTGAAATTTTTTTGGGGTGCACCCCCAAAATTTTGGACCAGCATTATAAAATTCGGCCTAGTACTGACCATCATGCAAAATTTCACGCCGGTCGGCCCACGTATCTCGGAGATTTCGCGAGTGGAAAAAAAATAAAGATAAAAAATAAAAAAACATCAGGGGTAAAACTTAAGTCCGCTCCGCAAGCTATTGCTTTCGGGCGGACTAATAAGCACGAAGTAATGTAGGCCTATTTGCTTAGACATTTAATCTGTCCTCAGTAGCCAGATAGAGAAATGTCTAAGCTAATGCATAATGTTCGTGCTTATACTGAGACTGTTCTGGCACAGCAAAATAAGTTCATTTGAAGTGTTCAGAAGCGCCATCATGACTGCAGAACGAACGGCGTCGTGGCAGATAGGGACAGGCCGGAGGGGGAGGAATTAATGTGCCGCCGTCTACTCGTAAATTTTGGGCTGTCAGGTAATTGTCGGAAAATCCTGTGGAAAAAAATTCATCCAAAAATGCAAATTGTGCGAGTATAGTCCCCGTTTTGAGAAAATTTAGGGGCAAAAAAGATATTTTGAGTACCCATAACCTTCTCTCTAAACAATTGTTGGAAAATTTCCCTGCACTGCCTACTTTTTACCAACGACGAATCTCATGAAATGGGGAGCTCACAGTACTCCCCAAAACCCGCTTGTTGGTGGGGAACGAATAGGGAAAAGCAGCAAGCTCCTGCCCAAAACCCTTCCTTGTTGAAAATGTGCACAGCACAATTTCTAAAAGTCAATATTAATTATAAGCAATGCTTGATGCTAGCGATGAGGCGCGGGTCCACTCCCGGCGACTACGTTGTCAAACGGCTTGCACGACTGTCGGTAACCTATACACGGCACACAGCATTTAGCTAACACTAACAAAAAGACTTGAGCTACTGCTACTGCAAGTAAAATAAAATAAAATAAAAATTGTCGTTCCGTCATCATGCTGCACTAATGCTGTAACTTGTCTCACTATTGACAACAACTGTGAGTCTGTCTGGAATGTATCTTTCTATTGAATCTCTAGAGAAAAGATACAAATGCAAGATTAATTATTGTATATCAGATACATTACTGATACAAAATTGTGTTCTCAAAATGTATCTAGATACAAGACACATTTTTTAATATCTTAGATACGTATACTTGTTCATGTACTTCAGGTACTACCCAGAACCCAGCACTGCATATGAATCGCCATATACTAAAGACAGCCGACGAGCTAAAATGCTACCAGATATATGCTACTGTACATGTATATTTTAATACTGCATAATATATAATTATTATTTTATATTATATTAATTGTACACTGTGCCTCAAAAAACATCCGCAACATTTTCGACTGTAACTTGAAAACCAATTATCAGGTTTTGATAATTTTTGTCTGTCCAATGCTATACATAGCATTGGATCGCCATATACATAGCATTGGACAGAGTATAAAATCACCTGAGTGTCATGCATGCGTCCTACTTTTCTTAAGCTATCTTCCTTCCACCTTCCCTTTCCCTTCCCCTTTCCATTCCACTTCACTTTCCCTTTCCTTTTCTCTTCCCCTTCCCCTTTCCCACCTTACTTCCCCTTTTCTTTAACCTTCTCCATCCCCTTTTCCTTCCCCTTCCGCTTTTTCTCACCCTTTCCTCTTCCCCCTTTTCCTTTCTCTTCCTTTTTCCTTTCCCCTTTCCCTTCCGCTTCCTTTTTCCCCTTCCTTCCCCTTTCTCCTTCCTCTTTTCCTTCCCCTATCTTTTCTCCTTTTTTTCCCTTTCCCCTTTTCCTTACCCTTTCCCCTAATTCCTAATCACCTAGGGCCATATGCATAACAACGTCGTAGTTTTACTCCCAAACTAAAATCGATTTACGTCGGACGCAGTGCTAAGTCGGTATGCATGACGAAAAATCCTTCATCATACAAGCACTTACACATACAGCAAATGTTAAATATCATACATAATTATACATTGTCTGCAAATATTACCATAAACCAGTGACTAAGTGGCTTACCATATGGAAAATAGCGCACAATCACTGTGACTTCAAGACTGCTCTTCAGAATTTCAATGGCCTACAATTAACATCTTTCACTCACAATAAAATAATAGCACAACAAAAAAGTAAACTACAATAAAACGAATCCACAAAACTACAGAAATATACGCTGTGTCTGGTAAAAAACTGACCTCCTAGACACACTGCAATAAAAATGTCAAATCTGAATGAATCTAAATAAATTTTCATACACTTAAAGCAACTGCCAAATTTCATTAAAAAATATTAATTCTTCCAACATTATTAATTGCTGAATATCGATAACAAAATATCTCCGTTACCAATAAGGTGTTACATAAGTAAACCCATGTGTACATTTGCATAACTTTAACAAACAACATCTAATTCTGGCAAAATTTTACGTCAACAATGCATCATCTATTGGCAATCAAATACCAAATTTCAGTTAAATCTGTTTACGCAAACAATAGCTACAGCGGCTTTTGTGAGGTTGCCTCACACGTGAAGTGTCCAGTATTAAGCAACCATTTGTTTAATCCTGACAGTGTCTATGGCTTGCTGGGAAATTCCACGACAAACTTTTTAGTACCATACCCTTTCTTTTGTCTCAACAGTTTAATTAAAACACGATCATCTGCAGAAAACACCATTTTGTTATTGTTTACCTTATTTTGATTGCGTCAACAAACGGCACTTCCGCTTGAGCGACTGCAGTATGTAACGCCATATTGGTTAGGGATGCTGGTTTATAGCAGAAAATTTTCTTAAAATATGCAAAACTTTTTAGGCAAAATATGCGGGAAAATATGCGGAATTTAGTGAAATATGCAGCGCATATATACGGCATATATGCTGCATATGCCGCATGTATGCGGAATATTTTCTCGCATATTTCCGGCATATACAACTTTAAGTGATGCACAGTTTTGACATTTTCGACTTTACTTATTCAACGTCTAATTGCAAATACCGATAATCGTTTGCCGCCAAACATATTTAACCGTCTTAAAACAAAGTTGGGCAAGAAAAATGTGATCGCATAGGCCTATGCAGAAATATGCAGCATATGTGGAATATGTGCGAATTTTTGGATATGCAGCATACGCAGCATAATTTTTGCATATGCAATTTTGAAAATGCCACTATATGCGGAAAAATATGCGATATGTGGGTTTTGGCAAAATATGCGATCGCATATTTGCATAAAATAACCAGCATCCCTAATTGGTGACGCACACAGTGTAGGCCTATATTACTAAAGTATCAGCCTAAGATACAAAACAGAATTTAATAGCAGCATTAATGATATAATATGAAGCATTGGAGGAGAAAAGAACTTAAACTAACGAAGAAGCTTTAGTGCCTTGAAAAATTTTAATGAGACTTTGTGGATTTGTTTCACGGTTGGTTGTTACTACATGAATGGGTGGACAGCTAAACTATCTCAGTATATAACCAACACCAAGGTCAACTCAGCCTTCCATCCCTCTGGGGTAGGTAAATCTAGACCGGCCTGTCTGGCTGGGGTTAAAGCGGAATACATTCACCTGTGTTGAGTGGCAAGAAACACTGTGTAATTGCATATGGCAGGTGATACTTCACACTCCACAGCTCTGATATTGTGGTGAAAAGTTCTACGCTGCGAGGCATAAAAAACACACCAAAATTTATCGATCATAGCTTGGAAGTGGATTATCTGATTTTAATAATTTTTGGTACAACTATTCCTGATACTACTGGCCATCAAACGATTATTCAAATTTTCACCTCACCCAACATATTCTTCTGCACTACCTGGGAAAAACAAAACGCATGAAGTTGGTGTTAAAATGAACCAAAAATGCCAAAAATCATCCGTGACTTTATTGATAGTAAGTTGGAGAAGAATAATGACATTTTAATAGTTATGGTATGAATATTTTTGACACAACTGGTCATCAAATGGCTGTTCAAATTCCCAGCTCACCCAACGTCTGTTTCTGCATTACCTGGAGAAACGAAACAAATGCAACATGAGTTGAGATAGCCTAAAGAAAAAACATCAATAAATTTAATCACTTAGAACATGTAGCCTCTAACAGCCCTGATCACAGTCCATTCGACAATGTTTCTGTGTAATGCAGCAGCGAGTTTATGGGACTCTGTTTAGGAATTTCAATGAACTCAAGAAGCGACTGGTTGAAGTCTGAAGCAGACCATTATGAACACTGCTCTCAATGAATAGAGAATGCATCTGCATGCCGGTGTTTACACAAATAACCAATATTTCATACATTTACTGTTAGCAGTTGCACAACTAAGCAATTAGATAAATTGTCAGCCAAAGTGTTAGAAATTTGCACAAAATATGCTAAATGTACGTTATTTGAATCACACAATGTTACTGCACTAAATAAAAAAGTAATATTTGTTTGTTTTGTTTTCCCCTGGTAGTGCAGAAACAGACTTTTTTGGTGAGGCGGGAATATAAATGGTCATTTGATGGCCAGTTTGTCTGGAATATTCATACCAAAAATTATTAAAATCTGATAAACCATTTTCAAGTTGTGATTGATAAATTTTGGTGTATTTTTTATGCTTCACAGTGTATAATATAACGTTAACAGAAATGTTAAATAAACTCACCTTAGAATGCTCAATACATTCGTAGTTGAAACCATTCACTTCTAAAATCTGTAACAATTTCATATCAAAAACGGTATTAATGAATTTAAATTAACAACTTGACAAAAGTTAACAACTAAATAACAAGTTTCAATGGTGAAGTTAAAAAATGACAACAAATCTTTGTTCCCCGTGCATTTAGCATGTGATTTTTGCACCTTTTGCTGTGAAAGAAATATTACATTTGACTTAGTGCCACAGAATACATTATTTTGAGTTTAAAGCTCAATATTTTCTGGGAAGAGGACACTATCCCCCTTCAATAGACCCCTGTCCACTATGCACAGAGAGACCCCACCCCTGCACTTCACCTCTCTCCCCTCCGGAGGCTTGACTCTCTGTCTGTGGTCTTTGGCCTCAGACTTGACCCTTACTTTAAAGTAGCATCTGCCGCCACCAATTCCCCAATCAACACCTAATCAAATGATAATTAAATGATGATGATATTTGCACACAAGTACCATAGCATGGTAAGTAAATAAAATGCACCACACCTGATCACCTTCTCTCAAGCCAAGCCGCTCAGCTTCTGAATTCGGCTTCACCTAAGATTACAGACAACAATAATGTCTCAGGTTACAGTATCTCTCACAGCAAAGAAAAAGAAAAAAAATTGCAGTTCAGCAGTTAGGTCCATTGCGTGAGAGCTCATCCCATTTTTCGGCGCTTTCGAGGATTTACCGAATTAAGTTAGCACACGGCTGACGTCAGCCGGATGGCCCACCGGCTCTATTAATAACCAGTGTCCTTAACTGACTAAGCCAGTATGGCAGCAGTCCCCATAACAGGGCCCACTGTTACGCAGAATCCACCGTTTCTCTCCTAATGCTGGTCGCAACTATCGCCCGTATTTGTTTCATGTATCCACGAAGGAATGGCCAGGCTGAGTTAGCCTGGGTCGCTTGGTCGAACAGAAAACTGTATACCCGCGAACGGTCACCCATCAAAGTACTGACCCGGCTGAACGTCAAGTAACTTTGTTGATTCGACCAATGACGTCACCGCACGGTCAAAAAAGCATTATGACAATAAACATTGTAGTCACAGAGCCTGGCATGGCATAAAATTCAGAAGTAGCAATGGTCCCCCTATTTCCTCCTTTCCCTTGCCATGTTCCCCTTTCTCCTTTTTCCCACCCCATTCTTTCAACCCTCCCTCCCATACAGCCTTTCCTGTTCTCCTTTCCCTTCCACTGTACTGAAGCAGCCCATCCCTAAAACAGTCTAGCTGTAGCGTCTGGGGAGCTCATTAGCTCCTCCAGTAGTGTCCAAGATCGAGCAACGGGCCTAGGCTCATTGTTTGTGAACTTAGAGCCAAAAATGCGTTCAGCAGCTAATAATCTCGTTTACTTTTTACTCTACAAAATGTGGAAATGTAGGTAAATTTACTGCTCAAGTCCTTCCTGCGTCGAATGACTGGCCCTTGTTCACTATATAAGCCTACACTTCATCACTAACTTTAGCAATAGGCCTACACTGTAAAAATACTCGCACACTAGTTGATAATGAATTATTTTAAAGTCAAAGAAACCTGCCAATCAGAAACGAGTAGCAACACAGTTTCGTTTACTGCGTTATTTTAAAGTTCATCCCATTCCTGCATCACATAAATGCAAAGTCCATCCTGATCCATGAGGGCCATAGATCTCTAATTCCTTAGCCTGCAGCCAGACACCAGTTTACAGCGCAAGACCGCATATATGGGGTTAGTACCTGTTAAACCCCCAGCTTTCGCTGGTGCTCAATACGCCTACCAACAAAGGAATGGCACCCATGTGAGTACTAGCCAGGGCTGACGTCAATTAACTTCGATGATGTGACCAAAAGGTTATCAACTAAGCCAAACCTGTACTGCACCCGTCTAAATGACAGTAATGGGACCAACACTCAAGACTAAGGCCAAGGCCAACGCACCAACTTGCATTTACGTAACAAAGCATATAGACTTTGGTAGCAGTAGCCAAATTAAATATTTTTGTGTTAAAATCACACCATTTTGTTGATTAAGAACAAAAAATTATTGTAAAAACGTTTTAAAAAACGGTAAAGTCACGGCATTTTGGCTAAGAACACGGCAAAACACGGCATTTTGGCAAAATCACGGCATTTCACGAAAATCACGGCTTCCGTGACTTCCGTGTTTCCGTGATTTTCTATTGTCCCTAATCAGATGCTCAATCGCAGAGTCTGACATATTTAAACTGTGGGTGCATTATAATACTGACCTGTAAAAAAGTCGTTCTACAAACGCCGATGTAACAGTTACATTGAAGAGGCGAGAAAATAGCAGCCTAAGGCAATTACTGTATTTAGCGTCAGCGAAAAGTTTTGCATCCTCGCAATTGTTGCGATTTATGGCAGAAGTGTAGGCCTAAGGACGAAAGTAAAATAAAAAAGTAAAATATTTGCCTGAAAGTATGTAAGAAACTTTGAGTGAACTTTTGATATTGCATTAGTATTACAATGATTGACATAAGGTGCACTGTGTGGCGTTTTGCCTTGGAGGTTAGTGTCTTGGTCTTAATCATGTGACAAGACTGAGCCCAAGACACTAACCTCCAAGACCGAGACCAAGGCCAAGACATCAACCTTCAAGACAAAGGCCAAGACACCTTCTCGTGGTGGAAGCGTCTGGGTCCAATGTCATCCATCCTCACCAGCCCAGCAAATCGCCGCAACCCCCCTGGGATCCGATTCCTGGGAGTTCATTACAGGCGTCTGTTCGTAACCGATCTACGACGCCTCTGGGACTTCCTGGAACGGATTGATGCGGTGACTCGGCCCCTCAACCGGGAATGAGAGAGAGAGAGAGAGGGGCCAAGGCACCAAAGTCCAAGACCATGACGAAGACCAAGGCAGTAAAAATCAGCCTCAAAGCAGCCTTGAGGTGAGGCACTGCCTCGAGACATCACATCAATGCTAGACGGATGCACAAAAGCCCTCTCAGCCCCGCAGCATGGTAGATAAACAAGCACTGCAAACAAGAACTGCACACAAACGTAACGACTCACCCATGATATGTACATGCCCAGTAATGGATGATCTCCACCTCTAACGTTGAAGCCAAGCTGTTAACCACACCAATAACAAACTGTCTATATTCTTGCATACACATAGGCATATAGACAAAAAACACCCACACCGAGAACACTACAATGGCCATATTTCACTATCACTTGGCACTTACTGGTACTCCAATTTCCCACCGTATTTTTCTAATCTTCTTTTCACACAGTCACAAATTTCCATTATCTTCCTTGACCCAACTTTCCCTTATACGTTCTTACTCTAGCTAATTCAATCTGCTTCAAAATTTAAGTTATGCCTAAACCATCTGAACGACTATTATTAAACTAATCATCAAGCTGGTGTCTATTTCCCATGCAAAAATTCTCAACAATGTGTAGCACACTATCATCATATTTAGCGATGATCTGACAATGTCAGACATACTAACAACACTATCTGAACTTCATAGACATATCCAGAAATTAGAGTTAGAATGGGCGAACTTAGACACAAACAGCCAAAAATTGAGGCCAAAGACAGAGACAGAAGTGGAGATCTTGTGGAGGTGCAACCCAAACCACAAGTGCACTTTTGGACATAAGAAGTAAAGCTGTCAAAGCGTTAATTTTTTAATGCATTAATTAACGCGTAAATTAACGCACCCAGTCCCGTCGAGAGGGAGAGTAGGGGGATAAGTTATCACAGGCCTCGCGACATTTGAGAGGCCCTGCCTGTCTAATATAGAAAGTTAGAAACACATTTTTAAACGTATAATCAACAATAACTGATGTCATAGGCAGCATAGAAATCTATTAGCATGTCATTGGAAATCGAAATGATTATTTATTGACATTAGTGATGGAACGAAAACTACAGTTTAGTTACTCGAATTCATTCGATTGTCAAATAATCGCAGTTTAACAGAATATTTCAACTTTTGCTTCACAAAATTTAGTAAATTAACATAAATTTACCTATGTGCGTTAATTTTTTTCAAGCGCATTAATTTTTTTAATGCACGTTAACTTATTAATGCATTAACACGTTAATTAACGCGTCAATTGTGACAGCTCTAATAAAAAGCCTTGAAAATGCACACTGCAGTAGAAGGTTTAAACTTCATTAGTTTTACTGCACAAAATTGCATCCCTTACCACCCCTTCTTGGCAAAATTGAATATAACGTTAGTATGTTCGTAGTAACCAAAAATTACACTTAGTGGTGGACGTGCTGTGTAGATAGACCAATAACTGGCAACTGTTGTTTCTGTAAATAAATGCTGTCTTCTAAAGGTAGGTAGGCAGGTGTATGATGTTGCTGTTAGCATCGATGGCACTGTTATACCTGTGATTGAGTCAATGCGTGACCTAGGTGTGCTTGTTACTAAAGACTTATCCTCGTCAATGCACGTTAATGATGTTGTATCAAAAGCAAACTGGTGCCATATTGCATACTTTTGTGTCTTGAGACATCAATTTATTAATGCGCGCTGTTGTTACATACATCAAACTTATTGTTGAATACAACAGCGTTATCCAGTCACCATCTTCTGTGCATGATATACATGAAGACACTGTCAAGCAGGTACAATGCCATTTTACCAAATGTCTGCCTGGTCTCAGAAACATGTCTTATAATGAACTTTTAAATATCTCAATGTACCCAGTCTGGAATTAAGCATGTTGACTTATTCTGGCATTACAAAATTGTGTTTGGTCTTGCAAAAGTCCAGTCTGACTTGCTTTTGTCATGAGTCCATAAAATGTCACATGTGGCCATAAATATAAACGCTACGAACGTCATAGTAATGTCTGTGTGCATCTACATTCTTCACTGAGCGTGTCATTAATACTTGGAACAGGTTACCAAGCCATGTTGATTTTAGCTTGTTATCACACTTTAAGCACAGTGTTAAATGTCTGAACTTTGATGGTCTTAGGTTCTGGATTTTAATGTCATATTAATGTTTCATAGTATTTTAAGTATGTTTATTCAGTTCAGTTAGCTTGGCAGTTTAGTTAGATTTGCTTAATTTGTTATCTTTACGATGTCATTTACCTGTGGGCCACTGTTAGTGCCCTTATGTGCCTTGCATGTCTGGTTCTGCTGTCACATGTTGTACTGTGATGTGTGTCTTGCTATATTATGAACAAATAAATGGAGACGGAAGACGGAGATGTCACATCCGCCAGTGTCCCTCTTTGGTTACGCCACTGATCAACTTGACACTTGTACAGATACAGTACCGTTAACAACAGAAACGGTACTATGTCTCATTACCAGATGCTGATAAATTCATCAGCAACATTAAACTGCAAGTGGGTAGGTCTATCCAAAAATGCAGTTATTGTGTAAAACCAAAAGACATATTCAAGTATGCTACATACAGTGTCAGACATCTGGACACGTCGTAGGACAATTTTCCGTGGTAGAAACAACTGGAGATCATTATCATAGTCTGGATTTCTCTGTCGCTGCCACATACACAACAAAACATTGAAACTGTCATTAAGTACCTGACATCAAATAATCACCAAATAAATGTAAGCTACATAGAAGTCCATAATCACTAAATTTAAACCTTAAATGCACTCGATTCTGATTTTCAGACAACATAATAAGTCACTTTCTGCATGAAGGTCATATGTCTAAACCATCAGTACAGTTAGCACTAAAATGGCACTCAGATAGTGCAAACTTTGGCCAATATGCTATTTCAATAACATTTTTCCACTCTGTTCACCATGTGGCAACATCAACACTCTGTCAAGTTTTTTGCTGCCTGGCAAAGTGGCAATGGTACAGAATCTTTGAGTCCTATCATAGATCGAGGTGCTGATCTGTATCACCAGTAAAACCTAACCACTTCTGGCATTATCAAAATTGTCCTTAACTGAATCTTAAAGATCCATGTACACCAACATTAACATATATATTTTTTCCATTTACCTAAAACTGCATACTTTTCTGATAACCACACCTCACATAATAGTGTGAGGTGTGGTTATCTATGGGAAAAGGCAAACTTTGACCCTCAGACCACCCAAAATCACTGAACCGATCGTCACCAAATTTGAATGACATGATTATGTCATGGACGCCTACCACCAAAAAAATTTGGGCTCAATCCGCCTAGGGATTATTGCTCCACATATAGGTGAAATATATGTAAAAAAACTAACCAGTTTACAACGATGTGTAAGGACGATGTGATGATATCAGTCCTCTAAAACAACAAAAATCATTTAGATAACCTTAGATGGGGGCTATGCATATGGCGTTCTTACAAGCTGACTTCAGTTAGTAATCACTCACATATTCTAAAGCCTTCTTCATCTGATGTTATTTGTCGTATTAAGCCTACTTGCCCAATGTTTGCTGATTAGCGTAGCAGCCGAAAATGTTTTTGTTAGCCTATGGCTTAGCTAATGGTAGGCCTAACAAGGAAGCCAAAATATGACCCTGTGCTGACACAATATTCAGCTAACTGCGCACTCATAGGCCTATGCATACAAACTGTCCAACTGCACAGCACAACCCTAACCCTGACATTATACACTTTAATACTGAAAGATGGTGTAGCAGCTACTGTGCCATAAAACATTTACATCAATCTTGGATTTTTTATGACTTATTGCTTCAGTTATGAACGCATGCAGAATGCACAGATGGATGGCCGGATAATAAAGTGATTGGACATTGTTGATGTCTAATAAGGATGTGAACGTATCCGTGTGCTTGCCATTTATGGGCCTTAATTGCATGCATGAATGATCTGGCTGACATCTTGGCCCTACATTCGCTGCTAATGCACTCAATTTTAGCCTGAGTAGCCTATTATGGCAATGACTATCCGATGCAGCAGGCCTATAGTTTTTTGGTCCAAAGTGAAAGAAGCTCTATGAGATCACTGTATCGTCATTATGCAGACTTTTACATTAGTTAAGCTTATTGCTATACACTTAGGCCTATCTGTTGTTTCACGGTGCACATTTTGAGCATTTCGGCCAAATCGGTAACCATTGGGCAAGTAGGCTTAATTCGACAAATAGCATCAAATGAAGAAGGCTTTAGACTATGTTAGTGATTACCAACTAAAGTCATCTTGTAAGGACGCCATATGCATAGCCTCATCTAAGGTTACCCAAATGATTTTTGCTGTTTTAGAAGACTGATATCATCACATCATCCTTACACACAGTTGTAAACTGTAAAGTTTTTACTTATATATTTGCTGCTTTACTGCTAAAAGTCAGGGCCTGACACATGTAAAAAGTGCTATCAGGATCCATATCTTTATCTTTTACCTTTTTAAGGCAGAGCAGTATACCTCTGGTCGGGTACAGAACGTTGGATGTGTCTACTACTGCTGCTGCTCCTACTACGCTGCTGCTCGTTATACCTGGAAATCAAGGTTGGCTGTGGTAGACCTCGACTGACGTCATCTAATTGCCAAACACTCAACCCGCACCTCCGTCAGATGTAAGGATCTTGGTGATATTTGTTGTACAAGCCGAGGTATAGCCTATTTTGTCTTAAATTTTGTTGCCATGGCAACAAGGGTCGGTCGGGGCAAAATTCGGTTAGAAGCATTTGGTGGCCCATTTCCGAAAACTCCAACACAGATGCAAAAAAATCTTGCAGATATCTCTTACACAAGCCGAGTTATAGCCAATTTTGTTCTGAATTTCGTTGTCATGGCAATGGGGGTTGGTCAGGGAAAAATACAATTGGCAGCATTCGATGGCCCATCCCCGAAAACCCCCTATATGCGCAAAATCTCGCAAAAAATCTCTTACGCAAACCAAGTTATAGCCTGAACGTATCACCATTCTTTTCACAATTCAAACACTGGCCGGGTGTCACAATAGGGATATTATATATCCTCCTTGGCGGAGGTGCTGCAACTGGGCTTACCATCTGTAACGGAATCCACGGTGGAGGATGCTCATAGGGAGGGAGAGGTTCAGTGCCCATCATCCTCAAAATACGCTGACGAATTAACTCACAACTATAATTAACTGATTAGCGTACAAGACTACAGGTAAACCCAATCAAACGGGACACACCCCTTGCCACGCCCATACCTGTCAGTTGCTAGGGATGTAACAGCACTGACTGTCAAAACTAGCCCAATAGTAGCAACTTTTAGAAAATCTGTGTTACTTTCAGTTTAAAAAAACACATGTGCATTTCAGTTGCTGTTATACGCATTTGGCTATTTGACTAATTTATCAACAATAATTTAATGCTATAGCATGGTTACGAAATTTTTGTTCGACATAACTATGGTTGCTGACTGTTCGTAAAATCACCAAGTCACAAAGTCAAACCATGGTTAGAAGATCAAACTGTCAGACCTTTAAAATTAATATCAAAAAATGCTACGCATAAACATCGAATAAGCTGGTTTTAACTTCTTACGTGCTTGCGTGAAACTTCCCTTTAATACCGACATTTTACACGAAAAATAACACCGCGTTCATAAAAATTGCTGAGTTCATTGGCAGTTCGCGAGGTGGCGTATTTCGCTTGTAACGACAATGACGTCATTGAGGTGTACAAATGTTGTGGATGTCGGTGTTTGTTTACTTTTCGCCACGAAAACGGTTTCGTGAGTTGAAATTGCTAAATATACGCTGTCGTTGGGATATTGTCGTTGCAGTTTGAGACGTTTGTTATCGTGAACCAAGTATTATGTGACCGATTGAGCGATTGACCGTAGTATCGTTTACCTGGCGTTACCTGGACTGGCGTACTGGCCGGCGTATACCTAACGCTTTATTGCATTACAGCTAGCATGCGGCAGTTGAATAGAGTTGTTATTATGGAACGCAGACACAGAGGCTGGACACTGTGTATTATGTGACTGTTTTTTTAGCGTCGCATCACGCCGTGTTAACAGTCTTTTTGCTAGTTGTTCGCTGAACAAATTGTACACAGATTAATATGCGTCAGTGTAACAGAACGGGTCAATATTTGCCCACATGGCATTCCAGCTTGACATGAGAGTAATCAGCAGTCTTCAGAAAGAGTCGTTGGAGCGAACTCAGGAGGTATGGCTTATCCGCAGAGTCAGTACATCTCAGATATTTTATTAGAAAGCTGTGGCTTGAATCCGCTTGATAGTCTAGTGGTCAGCGTGTCAGACCAAATGATCGTGAGGTCTGGGGTTTGACACCGGGCCAGCCCGCTATCAAGTAACAACCCTGGGCTGGCAAGTTGTTCACACACCACAGCCCATTGGTGCGGTGCCTCAGTTGGGAGACCTTGTCGACGAAGTGACCAAATCCAAATCCGATCACCGTAACGTTGTCTGCGCTCGACAATCGTATTATTTATGCACATTTATGTGGCATGGTGGCTCAGTGATTAGGGCATTGGATTAGCGGCTAAAGGTGTGATAGTGTATTGGTTGGTTTGCTACCAGGACGAATAGACATAGACGTAGTACATGAAAGCAGGTTTCTGTTGCCTCTATATGCCTGCTTCTCGGATGTTAAGTCGATGTCATATGAAGTTATTAGTGATAGAGATGGCCATGTGTTGTGACTGATCGATTTTTAAAAAAGCTAATTTTGTCAGTCAGATGAACCACACCCAGAAACATTGGCCGATGTTATCGATCATGCGCTATCCCCTTAAGTCTATCCACAAGCACAACTACCATGGGCACTCGTATTTGGCGTCGTTATTTTTATTTAGTTTGTTACTTGAATTTCTGTGAATGCAGGATATAGACAACTTGTATAACTATCTGCATCGGCTGGAATCCTGTCAACATCTGCATGAACTCGCACTGAGGCACTGGTGCAAAGTTGCTCGTTATGAGCAGTATCCAGAGAACTCAGTCATCTACAAGTGAGATTTCACGAATGTTGTTTACTTCAGTAATAACTGTGATGTTTTTGATAATCCAATGACGTATAGTGTAAGATGCCTTGTCAGCATCAATGGCATGGTAGTTCAACACCACTTACTTGTGTGTTGGACTTGCAATCGAGAAGTGGTGCATTTGATTTCTGGTTGGGTCACTATCAGGTGGTTACTATTTGGTTTATTGACTATCACTGTGGACAGGTAAACCATCCCGGTATATAACCAACACGAAGGTCAACTCAGCCTTTCATTCCTTCGGGGTCGGTAAATTGAATTCTAACCTGTCTGGTTGGGGTTATGGTGGTGTGGGTTTATCGATGTTGGGTGGCAAGTAGTATTGTATGATACTGTATGAGATGGATTTCTCATGAGGAGCTATACAGCTTGAACTTTAAAAAACTTTTAAATCAAACTTTGATAACCTCCACCAACGAGGTTATGTGATGCCATGCATTTTTGTATTTATTTATTTCCTGATTTGTTAGCAGGATTGAACAAGTTTCAGGGAAGGTTAGACTTGGTCCAATTTAGAGGTGACAAGATTCTGGTGGTAATCCAAATCGGCATTGGGATCTGTGATAGGATTGAATTATTCCTTAACATCATGAGACAGGACATAGCACTAAAAATTGACATAGCATAATATCATTGGCGCTGCCACTTGGCAAACAAGAAGTAAAAGTTGCCATAGCATTTTCAGAGGTTTGCACTGTCTCAGTGGCTTTCTAGTTTAATTCAGTAACGTTTTCAATAATCTGACAACTTATAGAGCAAAATGTTGCGTTAGTGACCTTTCATGTATGATGCAGTTGGGTTAGACTATTTGCGTTCTGAAGGTCGAAGGGTCAGGATCAACTTGGAGCAAGGGCTCATACAAAAGAATGTGGGGTGCAGTAAGTCAGATATGTGTGGTTGAATATGGACAAAATAACATGATTCCACACCAGACTAAATCAGCTGAGTCAAAAAGGTTTTAAAGGTTGTGGTGGTCAGAGTCAAAATCACTGCAATGCAAGGTTGTTGATTCTTTGGTTGTAGCCTAATTTATGAGGCCATCATACATCAACGTCACAGCAGATAGACAGACATCATACGATGACATTACCATGCATCATGCCATTGCATTTCTGGCACGGATAACGAGAAATTTGAGCTAATGCTCACACGATGTGCGAAAGCCTATAGCAGTTCCTATTTGCAAACTGTCACTCTGTCTCCAGATATCGCAGTTCATTCTTGGAGTGTGTGCTACTACGCTGCAGCTGAAGATCGCAAAAAGTCACTGTTTGAATTGCCGGGGGAGATGGGAGGGTGTATAACTCCTTCCCCAACTGCTTTTTTAACCCCTAACACCTTGTCAAATTATCCACAGGGGGGTCAGTTGTGTACAATATACTTTTAAGATTTACATCACAATTTTGGTTCGGCTTCAACCGTCGAAAAGTTCAACCCCTCAGCTAATTTTTCACAATTCAAACACTGCAAAAATCAATAGAAACCTTTTATTTTGTAAGTTTGGGGTCTTTTAAAGTCATTGATGTTGACACGACTGAAAAACTTGTTATTAGTGCTTGTTGTGATAGGTAGCATGCCCATGCTTATCTGCAACCGTTTTCACGAAACTGGTGAAGAACGGTAAAAGAACGACTTTTACAGGGGTATTGCTCTTTGATGCTTTCGTGCGCAGGTTGCCTTGAACCTAGAAAATCGAGACTTGGACCATTGAAATTGATATTCAATGCTGAAAATTTCATATGCAACTTCTCCATGTCTATCTCAATTGATTTTGGTGTAATTCCTTCTTGAAATGTGTTTCGCAGCCCGAAATTGCCAAAAATCTACAAAAACCCGTATTTTGGCGTCCAAGGTCATCCAAGGTCATTGAATTTGGTGGCAATAGAGAGCCAGTGTACGACTTCCTATTAGTGATTAGTAGTTACCTAGACCCTATCTCACACCGTTATTGAGATACAGCCACTTATTCGCTAAAAATTGCAATTTTTTCCTACCCCCATCTTATTTAATGCTCTTGTTTGAGGTGACCCCCATTGAATTTATGGAAAAGCTTTATGGTTCCTAAAACTAGAGTCTTTCAGGCAGCCGATAATGAAGATTTGGTGATCCTAGCTTGCGCCGTTTTTGATTGATTCATCCGTGTGACAGACAGACGGACAGACAGAATTGCGATCAGTGCCGGATTAAGGGGGGTGCTAAGGATACTGCAGCATCTGGCCCATTCATGAAATAGGCTCATGGCCACAGAGTTCATGAAATTGTTTTTGTAACAGTCATTTCCATCGCACATGAACGATTTAAAATATTGCGACGAGATGCATTTCGACAATCCAAACAGTTTACAAATGTGTTTGCGGCCGCTGAGAGAACTTGCACTCTACCTCAGATGCCCTAGCTGGATTTGGGAAAAGAAAGAAGAAAATGGCATGAATAGCAAAATAAGCATGAAGAAAAACAAAAAAACACAATCACGCGCTGGGGTCACTGAGGTAGCTGCTTTTATGCGAAAAAATGGGGAAGGAGACAACTAGGTCCCACTGTCATCATGGCAGGGATGAGCAGAAAGCAATTGTCCCCATTTTTTTTAAATTTCGGGCTGTTGGAAGATTGGTGAAACATTTTTGGTCAAAAAACATTCTTCCATAAATGCGAATTTTGAAGCTAAAAACTACATTTCGAGAAAATTTTTGAGGGGGAAAAATTGAAATTTTGAGCAACTATAATCTTCTCTGTGGGAAAATTGCAACTTCCTGCCCCACCTACTTTTTTGACCCACAATGCTGCTGCCAGGCTCTGTATGATGACGTTGGAAATATCCACAGCCAAAACCCTGTTTGTCTCTATAGGCCCATACACATTGGTCCATAAAACGTGCCACTTTTATTTTTTGAATAGCTTCGTAAAACATCAGTCTATTTCAATAATTTTTGGCACGTGACATCAGGAAAGTACCTGATGCAAATAACTGTAGTTCTGGCCACTTAATAATGTCGCTACGCTACCTTGTGAAATACAGAACTCGTAGTTTTACCATTTACAACAATGAATTCATACTGGATAGCGCATACGTCGGCTCAGAAATGATTAACTGAAAAGCAACAAACGTGATTGGCAACTATTGTGTCTCAAAAAGTCACACGTGTCACACCACATCCTCTTTATTACAGCATGTGTCCTTCTCCAGTGCGAATGCAGGCGGCAGACGTTGGCACCACTCACAAACGGCAGGTTCAACAACCTGCATTTCACAAGGTGGCGTAGCGACAGTATTAAAGTGAGGTGGCCAAAAGTACAGCTGTTTACGTCAAGTCTATTCCTGATGCTGCACGCCAAAAATTGTTCAAATCGGCCAATGCTGCACGGAGCTATTGAAAAAATAAAAGTGGCACGTTTTTTTATGGACCACGGTGTATATTGAACTAATGTAATGCTCTACTGTGTCTGTGCATGGCTGTGATGATCAGACGCGGTGAATTGGTGTCATGTTGGTACTGTCTGTTGTCCGGAAGCGTTCTTATTGACAAGTCAATGTTCACTGCACCACGCTCGTGAGTATATCACTCATATAATTGATTACGTCATTTCCTTTTTTTATTTCTGATCTTCTATTGTTTGCTTCGCCTGGTGGCATTGTAGTTGCCAGCTGTGAGGCTTTGGGGCCCTTTTCTCGACTTAGAGGGGGGGTGATTGTCCCGGTGTTTCCCAAAATTTTAGCCTGCTGGAAAATTATTTTCTTCCCAGAAAATACTATTCAAAAGAACACAATCTGTGTCTGGAAATTCTCCATTTTGGGAAGTTTAGGGGCAAAATTGAAATTTTCAGCACCAGTAGTCTCCTCTGTCAGCTGCCACAAATTCACTTTTCCCCTTCACGCCACTCTTACTTGTTTACCGTAGTTTGGCATTATAGACTGGTGTCTGGCTTAGAGCAAAGGAAACGGAGATCAGCGCCGCCCTATGTGCAGGGCTCTTGCAGGTCTTTGAAAGTCCTTGAAAGTTCTTAATTTTTTTTGCAGATTTTCAAGGCCTGGAAAGTCCTTGAAAACAGACATGGTCCTTGAAAGTTCTTGAATCTGTGTCTGAAGATCCTTGAAAGTGCTTGCATTTGATTTTCTAAAACGCCGTGACTGAACAAGTGATTTTCAGAATCAGTGTAACCATACTATTACATTATTAATTCCAGTTTTTGATTAATGCTTGAAAGTGTTAAATTGTCGAATGTAAACTGAATCTGCTCATATATGCTTATAAAAGTGCCAGTTTGATTTAATTCAGTTCTCCCTGTGTATTCTTCGTATGTTCCTTGAAAGTTTTTGAAAAGTACTTGAATTTGATTTTTGACAAATGGGCAGGAACCATACATGCGTCTATGGTTGGGGAGGGACTTTGGTGTTCATCAGGGGGCGGCAGCTGTTATTTTTGTTCAGCAGCGTAATGTGTGCTGATGTTCTGAGTGACGTTATGCCTGTAGTCTGTTGATGCTGTCTGTGTCTGGACGATATACATAAGATGGCTTGGTGGTCTAATGGTGCATGGGGTGTCAGACTTATGATCGAGAGGTCGTGCATTCAATTCTCAAGTGATTACAACTTGGATGTAATACGTGACTGTTTGCAGAGAGGCAAGTCATCTCAGTTTTACAATCAACACCATGGTTAACTTAGCCTTTCATCCCTCCGGGGTAGATAAATCGGTAAATGGTAAACCCTGTCGGCCAGAGCTAAGGCAGAGCTCGCTCGCTTGTGGCAGGTAACACTGTGCGATTCCATATGGCTACTGACGCTCCGTACATCTGCAGTGTGTTTTTCGTAAAGAGCTATACCGAACAACCTTTAATCACGCGCGCGCGGTAGCGCAGCCGTGTTAATGGCGACCGGCTAATTCAATGGAGAATGGCAAAATTCGACCCTTCGCAATCTTTTATAACGTCACACGATCGGGCGTCGAGCTTTCTTTTTTGTCCAGTCGTGTATGTGTGCATCATATCGTGCGTCGCCGTGTGGCGTTGCGGCTAAATGGCATTGACGTGTATTGTATAATACTCGTGCTTGGGCGACTCAGACGCCTCTGGGCGTTAAATGCATTGCACTAGCTGAAACTGTCTGTTTGTTTGTATGTTTGTCCCTCTGTTTCTGTCTATCAATCTGTGTTCATCACTCTGCCTATGTGTCTGAGGTGATATCACTTAGTAGCATAGCTGTCAACATCAATCGTATTGTCAACTTGGTCTTGACCATTGGCTGTCAAATTGATTTATTTGGCACGTGACATTAGAGGCATTGTAGGTATTTGATTTGATTTTCATTTGGAACAGTGGGACGTGTCCCTCTTAAAAGTTATGGATGGGGGGTGGGGTCAACGGTGACTTTGTGTCCCCTCCCCAAAGTGGAGGAATGGAGGCGTATAATTACCGAGAGCTCCCTATTTTTGCGTCTGAAAAGGCGGTCGTTTTTAATATTAAGAGTTCACTAAAATGGTTTGCATATGGGAAGGATCTCCCGAGCCTGCTGAGGGAGCTTACGACGCTGGAGAGCCCTCTCCACCGGACCTCACTGGTTGCCACTCTTTATTTCTCGTGGGCGGTGCCAGAGGGGGAGGAACAAGGATGCTCTTGTTTTGTGGCTTCTAGTTGCTCCCCTTCCCAGGAAAAATGTTGGTTGTGCTAAAGTGCCCTCGGTAACGTCTGAATAAGTTCAACAATTGGCCCACACGCCGATTTCCATTACCCCTCGTGACCTATCCATTCATTGCCTTCACGTTGTCCCCATGCAGCTTCAGATCGCCGCTCATGCATGCTGCCCTGTCATAGTTGGATCTATACTAGAAGGCGTTCACTGCGTATTGATTATTGTCGTACACTTCTCTCTCGTACGCCTAACGACCTGACTAATGAGCAGTTTTATGATCGTCACTTGAAATCGTATAAGTATTTGCCGGTATGAACCGCACTTCACAGCTGCTTTGTATTGTTCGCTGAAACGTTAAACGGCGCTGAGATCTACTTGAGTTTTTGCCTTTCCTTGCCCTGCTTCAGATTCGGCCACTGGCTGACATTGTGCACTTTAAATATGCACTTACTTACTTATGTGCACTTGCCTCTAGCCGTTTTCATTCCGAAGGTAGAAGAACATTTTGCATGGACACTGACTAGACAGCTGGCTGAACTAGGTCCGTTGCGAGGCAGCTCATCCCATTGTTGGTACTTTGAGCCGGCGAGGTTTTAACGCAATTCATCTAGCATACAACCCGAGTCGGCACACCGGCTCTGTTAACAGCCATCACCTTTAACCGACTGGGACAGTATACCAGCAGTCCTGCATGGCCACAGGGCCTACTGTTACTCAGAATTTGCCGTTTCTTCCCTAGCAGTGGCCGTAAACATCGCCAGTAGGTTACTCATTTTGCCTACCCACGGTGGGTTGGCCAGGCTGAGTTGACCTGGGTGGCTTGGTTCAATTCAAAGACGGTCACGCCCGAACGCAGCAAATCATATCATATAATAGACCTGCATGTGAAATTTAGCAGTTTAGGGGAGGTAAAGATTTGTGCAAATTTGGTCAAAGAAATTTAAACGCACTGGCATGCAAGTTCTACAGTTTTCTGGACGAAATTCGGAATCTTTTGACACGCCTTTCTACCAGTAGACACTAATGCAGCGGCCCCACTCGCCGTGACCCTGCTGTGATCACAGCGGGGAAATTTGAGGGCGGTCACTAAGACTGTAACTCATTCGGTATTATAATACGGTATTATAATACGAAGATCTGTTTTATACCCAGCTGTATCATGTGCCGGGATTTCGGCGGTGATTTCTGGCAAAATGATACGCTGGAGTTCAGTGCAACAGGCCCCACTCGCCGTGATCGCGGCCGAGATCACGGCGGTGTGGCCGTTGCTTTACCGTAGCTTAAAAACAGTACGTATTTGGTGGTTTTGGCCCACCCCGTATACGAGTGATGTACTGTAGCGTATAGCCTGGGCTGCACACCGCCCCTCCCCTCCTTTACCGTCACCGTCCCCCAGTGGTCGGGCATAGTTCACAGCCTGAGCAGTCAATTACAGTCGTGACGATTGAATTGAATGACGCGGCTCGGTGTGTTGTGGCGCCGTCTAGTGCCAGTTGACGAGTTATGCAGCACGTGACTGTGACATGGCGTTGTCAGGTGCGGTCAGGCACTCTTCTCATCACCGGCCTCGGCTCGGGGAAAGATATTGGGTTAGGGGTCGGGGGGGTTGCTCTTCTTGAACTTTTGGCTGACGGAAAATTGTCGTCCAAAAATGCAACATTCGGGGCTGAAAACCCATGTTTTTGTGAAAATTTAGGGGGAGAATTTGAATATCGAGCAACCGTGATCTATGTTCCCTCGAAGTTGGAGGCGCCGAGAACGAAACGCCGCCGGCATCCAGTTTGACGACTGAGACATCGGCGGATTGTTGGACGGTCGAAGGAGATGGCGAGCGTCGTTATGTAATCTAATCTTATAATGGGGATCTGGGGGCTTAGTCCCCAGCTCGGTCGGTGCAGTGTCAGGAAGGAGGTCACCCTGCAGGGCGAAGCCCCGTGAAGCTGAAAATGTTTGGGCAATCATTTACAGTATTTTCGTTTAAATAGGTCATCTTTTTTGAATATTATATGATTGATGTTCACATGCTGCTTCAAAGCGAAATGTGGCCGTATTGGTGACTAGTCACTATCTGTAGGAGAATTAGTCCGAATTTGGTCAGGTTCCGGTCTGCCACAGTCAAGGGCCACCATATAGCTAAAGTCTGCCATAGCCACAGATGCAATTTATACTTATTCTTAAACCAATCACTAACCCTGTGCTGTAACTCTTGCGCTGTTCGGACTAGTGAACTGTCCCTACCACACTGGCTGGCTAATGCATATGATTGGAAGGAGCGGCATGGCCCTATTGGCGCTTTCCTGAATCCGCCAGTGAATTGGAGTCCAGAATTTCGATGTGTGGTGTCCGTAGCTGAGCCCCGTCCGAAAATAAATTTCGTGCATTTTAGCCTCTCAAACACTTCTGGTGGAATGGGACGAAATGTTGGTCTTTTCATCTTTTTATTTATTCTGTCTTCTGTGATATGATTTGCGCTGAAATGATTGTGACTTTGTGATTGTGACTTTCGTTTTGACTATGGGCCTATTGGTTACACTACAGGTGGCTCGGTAGTATAACAGATACGACGCTGGAATTGGTTGGACTCTCAGTCCACAGGTGTAGTCACTGCCGCGTGGTTAGTACTTGGACTGGTGCCTATATAACCAATCACCAAGGTCAAGGCCAAGGTCGACTCAGTCTTCCATCTCGCTCGGGTAGGTAGGCCTCAATCGAGTACTGGCATATCTGGGCGCGTTTACCTGTGTCTGGTGGCAGGTAACACTGTTTGATCCCATATGGCAGGTGACGCTCCGTAGCTCTGCAATGGGTTTCCACGTACAGCTACCATTTAGCCTTTAATCATTAGTTTGTTCTGGCTACCGTGGCCACACTACGGGATATGTCTTTTGGGCTACCACCCCTTCCCTCCCAGGATGGACGCCCCGCCGCTCTCTCAGAGGTGTGCAGACGATTGGTATCACGCTATTATTCTCCGAGTCATGACGATTGGTATTACAGTGTCGTCCGGGAAGCAGATTAGCAGGGGTGGTTATAAGTGATTGGCCTGTTTTGGCGGTGTTTACTCGCGTAGGCTACATATTCTGATGCAATATTAGGAATATAACCTAATAAATCGAAGGTGTTTTTACAACTATTGTAAGTCCATTTACGACAAAATTGAGATTTTTACATTGCCAGATACAGCCAACAGAAACATCCCCGCCGCCTTCCCCCGCCTCTGTGATACCAGGCGTCATACAATCCTCTCAGGCACGCTTTTTAGTTTACCGTCGGTCGGAAGGCAGCATGTGGTCAGAGCGTGCGTGTTAACACATACCTTCGTAATACATGTATCACCGCAGTCATGCATTCGGTCACGTGAGATTTATGAGTGATCAAACAGTTTGCGCTGACTGTACGCGCTCTTTACCTGCGTGGCGACATACCGTTGTAGGCCACAACTGCAGGCGGTCGCGCGGAAATTAGAGGTGTGCGGAGAACGTCATTTTTACCCTCGCCGTTCAGCATGTACTGAAATTAAAACATTAACAAGAGGTCCAGCTGTCGCTAGGATAGCCGACTGTACTGTTTATCGGTGACCTTCAAGATCATCCAAGGTCATTGATTTTCATATCATTTGAAAGCCAATGTGCGACTTCCTATTAGTGATTAGTAGCGACCTATCTCGCACCGTTTAGCCACAATACATCCGTGACAGACAGACGGACGACAGACAGACGACAACCGTGCCATAAGCTCGACCGTTATTCAAGTACGGTCGGCTAAAAAGAACGTCAAAACACATTTTTATGAAAAAAACAAAAGAAAATTTTATAAACGTTTATTACAGCCATGATTTCTATATATTGTTAGTCGCCGGTGTGTTTTTGTTTTGTGTAGATTCGGCGAGAGACAGGAGGCGGGGTCATTGTACCACACAAGCGACTGTTTCACGCTAGACCCTTGCCAGATGATTGCCGTAAGTCTCTTATACACAGCGGCGTCGTGCGTTAAAAAGTAAGCAGGCGGCAAGTTACAATTTTCCAACAGACAGCTGCAAATTTTCGACAAAGGAGATGCTGAACAAAATTTCGATTTCTCTCTTAAATTTTTCCTAATTGAGGCTTTTTGGCACCAGATTTTGCATTTTTTGACGAAAACTATCATACAACAAGAAGATTTTTCGACAATTTTCCGACAGCCCAAAATTGAACGGAGGGGGGAGGGTGGGCAGTTGCTCCCATGCCGTCCTCTTTCCCGCCCACGATGCCACTGCGTACACTCATGGTCTCATTTCTGCATCCATTTGTCTGGTTTATGTGTCTAGTCACGTAGTAAGGAGATGGACTTCTGGTACCACGGGACTGGAATGCACTTAGATTAGCGCTAGAGGTTTCTTGGGCATTATATAAATTCACGTTCTACTTTGCTTTACTTACTTCTTTTTCAGAAAGAAATGCTCAGGTAATAGGTATTTGGAAGCAATTACAGTTGTGCATAACTAGTAAGCGTCGGTACATAGAATGTTGTGTTTGTGAACAGTTTGACTATGGGGCAAACTGTGACATGCCTCAGACGCCTGAAGAAGCCAGCAGTCGTCACCTGTTTCTCTACAAACGAATGTCTCGACACATGTCCGACGTCGAATTGGTACGTCACCGTCGTCACATCCTATAGGCTAGCCACTGCACAGAACACAGTAGAATCTGGAACAAATAATGTTCATACGAACACGGAGTCTCTCCAATGCATTTGCATAGTTTGCAGTATATGTCCGTATAAGTATAATCAGTGAGCTGTTTAGAGTGGTAGAAAAAATCAAAAAGTTTAATTTTAAATAGTACAGCAGCAATGTTCCTGTCATCTTTCGCTATTATTATAACTAAACAATAAACATTGTCAGTCACGAGACCACTTGATTCGTCACCAGCGCTTTACTATAAATGGTTCGTCGTCACCATGCATCTATCTGGCACCGTTATGGGGATATCGCGCCTCAGATGTTGGACGCATGGCGGCATGGACGTGGACAGGGAAAGAAAAATGGAAGAAGGGAAAGAGAAAGAGGAAGGGGGAGGAAAGTCTGTTCGTTCGTCGTCCATCATGTAACGGATGTATTGTGGCTTGCCGTTAGGGCTAATCGGGGAAAAACTTTTTACACGAGTAATTAGCCCTGTGTCTTATACCTAGGCATGCAAAATTTCAGCGATCTAGTGCAAGGGCAATATATCAAAATTGGAATTGAACAGAGCGGATAGAAAAATGTGTGTTTTCCAGCCTGTGTTCCAGCCGTAGTGCCATCCCTCCCTCCAGTGATGGCGGTGAGTGTGACTGCGATCAGAATCAGGATGATAAGAGGAAAACTGGCCATATCTCGGTAACAATGAGAGATAGGGCCTAGGTTGCTATTGATCAGTAATAGGAAGTTACATATTGGCTTCAAATGACATGAACATTATTGTCCTAGGACAACCTTGAAGGCCAGTACGTGCTATTGTGGCTAAACGGTAAGAGATAGGGCCAAGGTTGCTATAGATCACTAAAAGGAAATCACATATATGCCATTTCACACGAGATTAAAATGATCAACCTTGGATGACTTTTAAGGTCAGTACTACAACAGGAACTGTGTAGGCTGTAGCATGTCTTCCCTAGCGACAGCTGGGCTTTTTTGTTGCTTTGGAGCTGAGCGTCAGTGCTGTTTCATTGCACGACAGTTTGCCAGCCACTGACTGCACGGACTGAAGATTGTACAGCTTATTAATTTTTAAAAAAATATTTCATCACAATTATATGTACCGAGGGTCTAAAATTATTTATAGTAGTAACAATAACTGTGAGATAGTTGAGGACATGACTTAAGGGAAAATGTTTTTGGTGTTTGTTAATAATTATGGCTGCAACCAACAAAAAAAATTTAATCAGTTAATTTCCAAAAATTATTCAGAATTAATTGATTAATTTTGGTTGATTTTTGTATCAAGAAAGACCACAAACACTGCGGAATCTAACTACTGCAAATTAAACCAAAAGCGAAAAAAGTTCAAAAGTGCAGACAGTTCAACTAACACTATACAAATAAAAAATCTAGATGACATGTTCTATGCAAAATAGAATCAGATTCCAAACGTTGATCATTAGTTATTTTAGGCTGACAAGAAGCTGATTTTAATCGATTAAACATTTGTACTTGATTAGTTTTTATGATCAGTTGAATTATTAATCGTTAGTTTTCACAGCCCTAGGCTAGAATTAATTTAATTAGTTGAATGCTGTTGCATTGTTGCTGTGCAGTCGGTGGAAGATTTTCTTGTGCCTCGAGTTGCTCTGTCATCATCGTCATCACGACATGGTGACTGCCAGCTCAACAGCACGCTAGCAACCTCTAGTGACACCTCCAGCCTGTGTTCCAGCCGTAGTGCCATCCCTCCCTCCAGTGATGGCGGTGAGTGTGACTGCGATCAGAATCAGGATGATAAGAGGAGTAAGACGATGATCGATACTTTAACGGCTGATTACAGTATACTCAAATTTTCTGTTGACACAATTTGCATTAAGCCTGTTTGGACTATGTTTGGTTTAGAATTACAATTATAATTGTGTGTTGTTTTTTCGTATGTTTTTAAGATGTAGATTTTACCATACTCATTCCTTTTTTGTGTTGCATGTTTTTTGTCTATTTTTTCGTTTTTTTCGTTTTTTTGTGTGACTGCTACCTTCTGGTGAATAAAGATGTATATTGGTCGGTAAAGCCCCAGACTGGGGCATTGCACCGATGAGTTTTGCAGTCATTGTGCAGTGTGTCTGGCTGGCCATGCAGACGGCTTTTAAACAGCTGAGCCAGCTGACACAACAGACGGAGACGGAGCATTCCAGTCTCTGACTGTTCTGATGCTGTAGGACTGCCTCTGTCTCAGTATGTGAGCCTACAGTCACCAGCTTCTACTGGTTGGCATAGGTGCCACGTGGAGGTTTGGTAGACAGAGTGAAGTCAACAGAGGTTAAGGGCACTGCTGCCTGGATGCCATAGTGGATGAGGTTTTTGAGGATGGTCCTTGACTTTGTGGACAGCTCCAGGATGCAAAATTGTGACCTTGGACTTGGCTTTGAAAACGTTTGGCCTTGGCCTTGGCCTCGATGCTTTGGCTCTAGTCACTACTAGTCTCAAACTAACGTTCAACCTGTGTTGACTTGTTTTTTTTGATTGGTATAACTACGCCATATCTCAGAAATAAATCTGCCAGTGTCATTTATTAATGACTTGGTGAAACATTGGCTAATTTTAATAATTTTTTGTATGCAACATCAGGAAGAAACTTGACGACAATGCCTTCAGTTTTGTGCACCTCACCTTAATACTGTTACTACACTACCTTGTGATATGTGGAAGTTGTAGTTTGGCCGTTTGCAATCATAAGTCTGATCTCTGACATGCTGCACTGGAACAGGTGACTGTTGCGGGGGTACGGAAGACGAGGACAATATGTCAACACTTCGGCCCAGCAGCTGCAGGCGAGATTATGACAACTTTGACTTCTACGGACTGGAAGAGAGTGCTGTTGATTCAGATGATGAGGATATGTCCAGTGTTACCACCGAGGTAAGGACACTTTCTAAAGGTGTGCACAAAGCGACAGAAATGAACTGAACTGAACTGAATTTTTTTTTTTGTTACATTGTGCAAACTGTACAATGCAAACAAACTGAACTAAACTGAAATGCTTGTGATTTGCATGCACTGTACAAAGCGAATCGACTGACAGTGCAGTTCATTTTTGTTTAGTTCAGTTTTTGTCATTTGTGTGTTTCTTGACTGGTGCGTTCTACTTGAAATAAGCAGCAGCAGTAGTAGACACATCCAACGTTCTGTACCTGACCGGAGGTATACTGCTCTGCTTTAGATAGGTAAAACGTAAAGCTGTTCTGCCTAATCAGTAACCATTGGGCGAGTAATACGACTAATAACATCGAATGAAGAAGGTTTAGACTATGTTAGTGATTACCAACTAGAGTCAGCTTGTAAGGACGCCATATAAATAGCCCCATCTAGAGTTACCAAAATAATTTTTTCTGTTATAGAGGATTAATATCATCACATCGTTCTTACACACATTTTTAAACTGGTAAGTTTTTTTAAATATATAAGTGTTAAGATAATCAGTTGTGATGAGTTTGGTATACATGTCTGTGTGTTGACTATAGTCGGTGAATGTTGCTGATGCTGTGAGAGAAAGTCTGGAGAAGCATCCAAGTGAACGAACGGACTTTGACGTTGAGACAATTCTTAGCGCCATTCAGCACTTGCAGGTCTGCCATAGTGCTCTCGACTTATCAACGTTACTCAAATGGCTACAAGGTACTCGGTATATCTTACCAAAAAATTGTCTGAACAAGCAAGTAAGGTTTTCCGATCGCTACGGATTTCGATCCCTACAACCCTTTACTCTGCCTAAATGGGGTTACTCTCTGCACCCCCAAGTACTTGCATAGCATATTGCGGCCAGACCACTTCAGTTAGTGGCATGGTCATTGTTGACAATTGATAGGCACTGACCAACGCCCTATAAACCATACTATTGTCGACTCTCTATGGGCACCTGTTCTCCCAAAATTTGCATGAAGCATTACAGCTGAACTGTATCAGCAGTATGGTTTTTACTAACAGATATAGACATCTACCAGTACCCTATCTTATCCTTTCATACCTGACCCACCATTTTTTTGCCAAACAGCAAAAGTGGGCTCACAGATTGCCAAGCAGTATGGTGGTCAGCCATCCTAGCAACAGGCTTTTTGTTATTTAATTGCAATGTTTAGCATTGCAATAGATATGGCAAAATAAACGTCCTATTATTGGTTGGAACGATGAGATTACTAAGTCTACCAGTCTGCCATCGATCGCATATCGCAGAGTCAGTCAGCCATCACCGCAACTCTCTCTTCGGTCATGTCGCCAGGTTGCAACAGGACATTCCAGCTCACAAGGTCAACTACTACGTTGAACTATCGCTTGGACGTCCACCAAGTAGCCAATGGAATTGTTATCCAGGCCGTCCCTGCAACAGATGGGTTGACCAGATTCGACTGGACAAGAAGCTCCCGCCTGCTGACCTCTGGAGGTGTGCCGTCAATTGTGGTCATCGCGAGATGCGACACCATGGCATCTACTGGCTAAGCGTTAACGATGATGAAGACAAATATTGGTGGTTGATGTTTGCAGGCATTCAGTAACATGACGCTGACAACTCGCCGTGCTCTCTGCGGCGCGATGATATTTGCAACCGTCGACCATGCCGACCAGATTGTGATGGACGATGGAGAGGAGTTGGACTCATGGTGTGTGATTCTCAATGGACATGTCGAAGTCATACGACGCAACGGGCGCATTGAACAACTCCAGCTTGGCGACAGGTAATAAGTGACCATGGTGTTCGTACTATCAGTGGTAACTGTTAAAGGTTTGAGTTAGACAAGGAAGTGAGGAATTGATTGAGACATTTATGTGGCTGAGAAGAACCAGTCTCATGATGGTTGTGGTGGACTTACGTTGAGGTGATACAATGCAATGGTCACGTTAAACGGCTACGGATTGGTGACAGGCAAGCGACCACAGCATTAATACTAGAGCTGGTAACTATTAAAGGTTTAAGGTAGATATGTAAGTAAGTAAACAAGCATCTATGTGGCTGGAGAAGAGGTGGACTCATGGTGGCGGTAGACTTACGTTGAGGTTATATGATGAATTGAATTGCCGATCTGTCAATGTGCTGTTGAATAATATTACCCTTTTAGGATTTTTGCTGTTTTCGATGTGTCAGTCATTTTATGTCGCCGTTAAACCACAGCGGCAGCGCCGCCAGCCAATCGCAATCCCTCAACTTTCTCCCTTAGTATCCAGCATGCATTGCGACGATTTGATTTTAAAATAGTTGGGCGCTTATTTTTATATAACGTACTGTTGATTATTATTCATTTGTGTTCACTTACCTTATTCGCAGCATATGATTAAAATTCGTTTTGTTTTGTGGTATTCAGTTACAGCTGACTGTGAAATGCATGATAGCATTAGTCATCGGCTTACGCAATGCCATGTGTGCATGTTGCTAGGCAACGATTACGCACAGTGAATGTGCGTAATAAATTTTTTTTCAATTCAGCGCTAAGTGCTTAAGATGTTATACAGTCACGTAATGTAACTTGCAGTGCAAAAAATAGTAAGCGTGTTACGAAAGAAACATACCTCCGCGCAAAGTTAGAGGAGAAACATAGAGAGGTCGCCTTCTATAACAGTATGGCGCTACAGCAGAGAATCTAGAAATTTAATGTATAGGTCTGTGGTATAAACAGATGTTTTGTACATTTATATTAGCTGTTTTATTACAAAAATAATGTTTTTTTTGTTGATGGTCAATTATAATCCAGCCGTCTTCCACGGCCATGAAGACATAGAATCTTACATATTTTGACGTAACGATTTTGTCTTTCTGGGGTCACGTGACGTCATCGGTCACGTGATCACTGGACTCGGCATATGTGGTTCCTTATTGGTGGTCCATTGTAACCATGCATCTAACTTGCACTGTTACGGAGATATAAAGCCTTAAAGTAGCACTTGCCCATGCTAAAGGCCAGAAGTTCACTGCACATGCTACACGTGACCTGCAGGCAGAGAGTAAAAAAATTACCACATATTTGGAATTCCCGTGGCCATATTACCTATTTACTATGCAACTTTTATGGGGCTACGGTGACGATTAAGGGCCGTTTATAGGTGGAAATTTTATACAGCAGCATTTTTGGCCCAATTTTCAACTTTGGGGGATTTTTCAGGGGTTAGATATTAACTTTGAATTTTTTACCCCTAAAAAGATGCACCTTTGCGTGAGACCATGTCATTTGAGCCATTGCATGTACAAATCTGCTGACCGGTCTGACCTGTAGGTCGGCCATTAAAAAAGATATATGGAAATTTAAAAAAATTTGGTTATATTTCACCCCTTTGCCGAGAAGCCCCCAATGGTTGGATTTGCGCGAAATTTTGCACAGGGGGTCGTTTCGCGGACGATATCACCTGTACCAAATTTTGTGTTGATAGGTTGAGGGGCCCCGGATCTGCGAGCGGTCGAATTTTGCCATTCTCCATTGACTTAGCCAGTCACCATTAACACAGGACTGCACTACCGCGCGCCTGTGAGGTGACCAGTAAACAATGAGAATCTAGATCCGTGCATTCAGAATTTATTGCATTTATGCTCACATCGCATAAACATTGTTCAATGACATTGTTATAGCTTTGGTATTACGCCAACGATGGAGAAGTTGACACATGATGGGACAATGCATACGAAGGTTGATGACTGCCAGTTTGTCTGCATTCCACAGCAGGACTACTATCAGATCTTGCACGAGGTAAAGCAACAGCATAAAGTTGTTTATTTCTTCTTTGTATATGATGGGTGTAATTGGTCATCAAAGTGCATCTGATGCCAACCAGTTACTAAAAGTTTACACTGTTAGTGATTTTTAACGAGTTTAGTGTCAGTTTATTAATCTCAGGCTTCTATCTTTTCTATAACCGACTGGATCTGGGTGTTTTATTTTTACATAGCAGTACTTTTCATTGCTATTTCTCTTGTTTCATTTATGTTTAAAGCATTTTCAGTTTTTTTCAGTTTCTGTGTTAGATTAAAGTAGCATCTTACCTGTTGGTTTTTTCAGTGCAAATCATGTATCACATCATATCATATCAAAGTGGGAAAGCATCTCAGACCACCTGCACAATTGTTTCCACAGTGTTAAGCGTGAAGGTAAACGGCAAAGTCTGCCATTCGAATAGCACGAATTGAGCATTTTGTAAGTATTTGCATGGTATTTGAACACTTTCTTCGAGTATATGTCAAACCACTGTATTTAGTACAACTGGAAGTACCGACGTGGTGTATTTCAGGGTGAGGAGAACATGCAGAGATTGAGCGAAAATGGTGAACTTGTTCTTGTGACTGAACAGTTAGTCTGTGATGGACAGAACCAACGCCAGCGTATTATACTCCGGGTAAATGACTTCTTCTGCTGTTGATTCAAGTGTAAGCTTTTTGTGGCTTTACATGTCATTGGTGGCAGTTTGAAACAACGTCGTTCGTTGCATAAACGAAGTTAATTAATGCCGAATTCACTTATATTGCTATTTTATAAACATTTGCTTGGTTGAGATATGCACTCTTGTGTGTACCTTCTGGTTTTTCTAGTGCAAACACAGTCAGATATCACAATACATGGTGCTGTTCTGGACAGCCACTGGCAAAACAAGTTCAGCTGTTTGTGGAAAGATCAGCTGATTTGCTAAAAATTTTGCATCTTTGAGCAGTTTTAATGCCTGCTGATGATCGTAGTCATTCATGATGCTTTATGCATATAGAAGCATGTAAAAGTGACATCTTGCATGTGCGATAGCAACAAGCTGTTGTATAAGCAATGTGCCAAGTCAATGGGAAAGCCAAAAATTCGACCCCCCCACTGCTCCCACATTTTTCAAACGATCTTTCTGAAATTCAAAACCAAGAAAGATATCCGGGATACGACCCTGCACGCAAAATTTGGTTGATGTGGGATGACGGGAGGGGGGTCTGCGAAAATGGCGAATTTTGGCTTACTTTTGGTTCTTTCTTTTTTGTACTCTTTGTGTCGCGTCCAGATCACACCGTAGGACCGATCACGACAAATAAGGGCTCAAAATGCGTGTTTCTGCGCAAGGAAGTGCCTCTTTGGGGTCTCAATGATAAAAAGTAAAGTTTAGGGGTCAAAACTCCCCAAAACATGATTTTTGGGGCCTGAATAAGCATTTTAAGCCAAATTTGTGAAGTTTTCAAATCACGATATCTCAAAAAGTATAAACTCGATCAACGCAAAATTTGAAGAGCAAGTTTAGGACTGCAAACTGGCTTCTTGGGTGGTCCGGCGTTACAAAATAATAATTCAAGATGGCGGCGGCCGCCATCTTGGATTTTATAGTCCTACATACGAATTGACTATAATACTGAACAAAAATTAAATCCCAGATGGCGGCAGCCGTTACCTTGGATTTTTGCACAAACACTAATAACTCAGCTGCTGTTTGAGTCATATTAATGAAATTTTGCAGGATTGTTGCCAGCTACTACAGGTACTACAGGAAATAAATGATATGACCAAAACTGGCAACAGTAATAAATTCAAGATAGCGGCGGCCGCCATCTTCAATTTAGTTCATCGCCTATAGCTCACTTGTTATTGCGTATATTTGCATGAAATTTGGCATGTGGACTCAATTTATGGTCTTACGTACAAATTGACTATAATACTGAACAAAAATTAAATCCAAGATTGTGGCGGCCGCCATCTTGAATTTTTGCACAAGCACTAATATCTCAGCTCGTGTTTGAGTTAGATTAATGTAATTTTGCAGGAGTGTAGCCAGTCATTATATGAAATGGGCCGTGTAATCAAAATTGGCAATAATAATAAATTCAAGATGGCGACGGCCGCCATTTTGAATTTCGTTTATTGCCCATAACTCGCTTGCTATTGCATATATTTGCATGAAATTTAGCATGTGGATTCACTTTATGGTCCTACGTTTGGAAATATTATAATACTGAACAAAAATAAAATCCAAGATTGCGTCGGCCGCCATCATAGATTTTTGTACATAAAGCAATAACTCAGTGACTGATTGAGGTAGATTAATGCAATTTTGCAGAAATGCAGCCAGTCACTACTGGAAATAGACCATGTGGCCAAAATTGGCGATGATAATAAATTTAAAATAGCGGCGGCCACTATTTTGAATTCGGTTTATTGCGTAACTCGCTTGCTACTAGATGTATTTGTACGAAATTTGGCAGGTGGACTAAATTTTACATCTTATATACAGCTGTACCATAATATTAAACAAAAATAACATTCAATATGGCGACGACCGTCATTTTGTATTTTTTGCACAAAACGTAAGCCCTAATAACTTAGCTGCTGATTGAGATATAATTATTATGTAATTTTGCAGAAGTGTAGCCGGCAACTACTGGATGTAGGTTATGTGACCATAATTAACAACAGTAATAATTTTAAGATTGTGGTGAACGCTATTTTAAATTTTATTTATTGCTCATAACGTGGTTGCTATTCTATGGGTTTGCGCAAAATAAATCCAAGATGCCAGCTATGTAGTAGTTGTTGTAGTTGTAGTAAAAACTAACAGGCTATAGTGACTTTCCAAATTTTAATAAAACTGCAAATATTATATATAAAAAACTGCAAACAATTTATTTAGTGTTGTATAAGCAATGATGTAAAACAGCAAAAATCAAAAGTATAAGCACGAACATTATGTATTAGCTTAGACATTTTTATCTGGCTACTGAGGACAGATTAAATGTCTAAGCTAATACATAATGTTCGTGCTTATACTTTGGATATTTGCTGTTTTACGTCATCGCTTATACAACATTAAATGAATTGCTTGCAGTTTTTTTTATATAATAACTGAACTGAGCTGAACTTGTTTAGTAGACTTTGTGAAACAAACTAAAATAAAATGTTTTTAACTGGTCGGCTTCGCTTAGTACAGTGGAATGCAACTGCTGCTTACTACACTCTTAAAGACCCAAAGTTTAGTTCGGTTTGGTTGAGTCATTCCTATGGCTTTGTACATGCTTCAAGTCTGCAGGTACAAAATACAGAATGTGAATCGTTATGTATGAAGGGTACGCCGGAGAAACTGATAGAACAGTTGAAGCTAGACAGTGATGGTGTTGACACCTACGTCGAAGACTTCCTGCTTACTTACCGGACCTTTGTGAAGACAACTTGTGACATCACTACTCGCTTCGTGGACTGGTGTAGCGACTACAAACTGCGTGACAAGGTTTGCAGTCACTCTTTTACTTTTGCCACTGAATTGCTAACATCTCAGTAATTAACGGGTTAAACTAGACTGTCAAATATTGCACATTGCTGAATCTGTTCATGGTAGCCACTCTGGCATGCTACCATATTCATAGCAATGATGTCAGCATTGGCTAATAGCTATCGGTTTAGCTAGATAGCTCTGCCTGGCAGCAGCTATTAGCCGTGATGGTTTTGCCTCTCAATGGTAAATATCGAAAAATGTAGTTCTGTGAGCTTTACTTTTGACCTATGATCTTGAAATTCAGTGCTTTTCAGCAGGTTGTGGAGGAAAATGTTATTAAGTTAAGTGCAGCGGTTCATGAATTATCATGTTAACAGAAAAACAAACAAACAAACAAACTTAGTGACAATGCAGAAAACAATATGCTTGTTGCTAACATTGATACTAACAGATTTTTTATTTGCTTACACAACAGATCGTATGATTTTGCACATGTGTACTAAAGCGTTGACAGTACTCTTTAATATTGAATCATTAAATGTGTAATATTTTGCTACATGCAGAATTTTAGTATACGTGTATTTGTTGCTGGTATTATTATGATATTTAATTTTATGTTGCTATATGAAAAAAATATGTAAAAATATGTACAACATTGTGCTCTAGTTCTATATTTATGGTTTGGCAGTTCAATTTAGTTTTTTTTCTGAAGGAAAAAGAAACAGAAATTTCTGCTGTTTGAGGCATTTGGCTTGGGATGGACTCTAGTCTAAAGTTATGGATGGATTATTCCTTCAGTGCCAGTGATGGCTGTTGATATGATGTGTAGGTTGCATCGATAGTTCTAGAGTGGATTAACACTCATTTCTCGGACTTTGAAACTGACGCCAACTTGAGTGAATTTCTCGAGCAGTTTGAGTCATTTATGGAGAAACAGGTAAATCTAGTGTCATGATGTGCATAGGAAATGCAAATACTTTTGCATAGGTTTGTGTTATAGAACTATGGTCTAGATCGGGGCAATCTTTTTACGTGCGAAAGCAGCTACTGCTTTCAGCGCGTCTTAGCTATCGCAATGCTGTCCATCTGTCCGTCCGTCTGTCCATCTGTCTGTCTGTCACACTGGTGAATCAGGCAAAAACGGTGCAAGCTAGGATCACCAAATCTTCACTGTCGGCTGCCCGGAAGACCCTAGTTTCAGGAACCGTAAAGCTTTTCCATAAATTCGAAAGGGGTCACCCCAAACGAGGGCCTTAAATGAGAGGGGGGTGGGCAAAATTTGCGATTTTTGGCCATTAACTCGCTGTAATCTCAGTAACGGTGCGAGATAAGGCCTAGGTTACTTTTAATCACTAGTAGGAAATCATATACTGGCTTACAATTGGCGCCAAATTCAATGACCTTGGATGACTTTAGATGACTTTGAATGCCAAAATAGGGGGTTTTATGGATTTTTTTGGCGCTTTCGGCCTGGACAAGTCTATATCATTCACAAGGTGGCGCCACGGTACTGGCGTTTGTGGCGTGGCATAGTTGTTAACGTGTTTCAGCTGAAACGAAGTTACTCTACGCCGGGCCCGGTTAGTACTGCGATGGGTGACTGCCTGCGGGCAGAAACTGCTATAGGCTTTCTCGCGTCTTGTGAGCATTAGCTCAAATTTCTTGTGCAAATTTCTGGTAAACCTTTACAGATGATGGTAGCAGAGTCTTTGACCATACCATTTATGACATGGGGTCAGGGTGTCGTTCTCCATGACATGCTGCACATATCATTTTGGGTCTTGTTTTCTTAATATGTCCTGCGTCTAGCTATAATGAACGTCATGTATTTCTATAAAATATATGATGTGATATGTTGTGAAATGCAAATGTCGATTTACTTCTGTGTGGCAAATGCAGCAGTTATATCTACTGAATTTTGTACAGAGTGCATAAGCTTATTATGGTTCGAGTGCTTTTCAGGCCTCCTTTATTTTATTCACCCGTAAAGTTATTCGATGCATTTTAACATGCCAAACGAGTCAGTGTTGGATGTTGAAATTTTGAAGGAACCTTGCTGTAAAAAATTTGGCTTACCAGTTTGACAAATATTTTCTTATCGTTCTTCAAATTAGCATTATAAATATTGCCAGTTTGGCAGTAAAACTTAATTGTGGCATCAGTTTTGCATTAGTCTGACAGTATCGTGGACAGTATTGATAAAAATTTGGTATTTTTTTGTCAGCAAAATACGTTGAATTTTGTATTTTCAGCTAGAGAGAGTTGGCAATTCTGTGCACCGTTGGAATTCGTCAGTGAATAAAGCAACGCAAGTAGACCTGCCAGCTCTACGGATTTTAGCTTCACATTAATGCAGTCTAGTTTTTACGCGCAACAGCAGCTACTGCTGCTGTTCATGGTAGCCATACTTGTACTACTGCTTAGCCATCGCAATTCTGTCCATCCGTCTGTCTGTCCGTCTGTCTGTCACACGGGTGGATCAGTCAAAAACAGTGCAAGCTACGATTACCAAATCTTCACCATCGGCAGCCTGAAAGACTCTAGTTTCAGGAACCGTAAAGCTTTTCCATAAATTCGAAGGGGGTCACCCCGAACGAAGGCATTAAATGAGAGGGGATAGGCAAAATTTGCTATATTCAGCCGATACGACGTTAGCAGAGCAATAGAGGCGACCTTTGGTGAGTACAAGTAAATAAAACACTATAGACACTATAGCCGCGGGTCGTCTGGCGCTTGGCGCCCTCTAGTGAATGAAATAGACTTTGATTTACTGTGTTTCAAGCATGCACCCAGGCTGTTGTGCATTTTTGTTTGCGTTAGCAGATCACTTGTTTGTCTTGTATGTGTGCAGCAAATGCGACAGTTGCAGCTGCTGAACGTTGCGAGGACAGCGAAGGCTCAGCCGCGGACAGTGGTGCTGACTCGAGCGACGAGGGACGAGGTTCTGCGGTTTTCTGTGCTTGGTGGCATTGAGCGAGGCTGTGGTCTTTACATCACAAAGGTTGATAAGGGCTCCAAGGCGGACGTCGTCGGACTGAAACGAGGCGACCAGGTCAGTGGCGCTTTGACTGTTTTGCGTTATGTTGATAACACGCTCGGTCTTTTCAACATTCAGAAAGTGTGGTAATTTGCTGTCTGCTAATTCTAAGAGTTAATTGGTTTATTTATTTTTTCAGGTTTTATGCACATAATTATGAAGGTTAAATTTTGTATGGTGAGCACAGCGTTGATGGAAAGCCCCCTAAAACAGAGGTGCTATGGTGGGGTGGGGACTAAGGTAGTTCATAAGCTAGGTTGCAGAAAATGTTCTGAGTTAATGTTAGAAAACAGCATATACGGTAGAAGAAGAAGAAGAAGATTTCACATAGGCACTAGGCAGCGAAGCTGAACTAGGCCCGTTGCGTGGGAGCTCATCCCCTTGAAGGCACTTTGAGCCGGCGAGGGCGGGACCCAATTAAGCTAGCATACAGCCCAAGTTGGCCGGATGGCTGGCTCAAGTTAACAGCCAGCGCCTTTAACCGACTGAGTCAGTATAACTGCAGTCCTGACCACATAATGTTGTGCAGAACTCGTCGTTTCTTCCTAACGATGGCCTTAACCACCACCAGTACTCATTTTACCATCCCACGGAGGGTAGAAGGCTGAGTCGACCTAGTTGGCTGGCTCCGTACTGTAGACTGTCACCCATCTAAGTACTAACCGGGCCCGGCGTAGAGTAACTTCGCCTCATCCAAGATGCGTTACCAACTACGCCACGCCACCAACCTATACGGTAGGGAAGAGAAATTGGGAATGTCCAGAGGAAGAGTATTCCAAATGGTGGGAGCAGTTAACCACCTGATTAAAAGATTTTTGCTATCATGTGTTTTTCTGAGACAGATTCTAGACGTGAACAACCAGAGCTTTGAGAGGATCTCTCACAGTCGGGCGCTGGACATTCTGCGTGGCTCCACCCACCTGTCAATCACTGTCAAGAGCAATGTTGTCGGTAAGCCGCGCCCACCTCTCATAAACTAGCTCTTCCACTTGTCACTCGCTGGCTCCACCCACCTGTCAATCACTGTCAAGAGCAATGTTGTCGTTAAGCCACGCCCACCTCTCATAAACTAGCTCCCCTACTTGTCACTCACTGGCTCCACTCACCTGTCAGTCACTGGCAATAGTAATGTCGTTGGTAAGCCACGCCCACCTGTCAGTCACTGTCAACAGCAATGTCGTCGGTAAGGAGAGACCTTCAAAATTAGAAATCTTTCCGTTTTCAAAATCCCATCTCTTCTGCTGTTCACAATGGGAGCCCGTAAATAACTAGTTATTCTTAACTGTGAGACAGTATTTATATTTTTTATCCCACAAGATTTTTTTTGATATTTGTCTAGTTTTTGTTTTACATGACTTTGAACGTGTCTGATATACTTAAACAATGCAGTTTGACTGGTACAAAGAAGTCTACTGCAATCTTACGTGGGGCTAATTGTTTGCTATTGATATTATAGTATGATATTATAGTACCAGTAGATACAAACTAGAAATTTACTGTAGGCTTTAATGAGATGATGAAGGCACCAAATGTTCGTGGATCGCACAAGAAGCACTCTAAACATTCTTCAAGTGCTGGCAGCACCAACCGGGCTGGTACTCAGCTGTCGGTCCCCGTCATGGCGTCTGCTGCACCTGACCGGACGAAGATCGATAGAGGCAACATGTCTTCCGGTGGCCACGGGGCTGCGAAGTTACGCCGGGCTTTAGCGAAGCTTAATCTGCTATCATTAAGTAGTAGCAGGTATGGTGGCTTTGTGTTGCTCTGAGGCCTAATTTACAAAACATCGTAAAACAATCGTAAATACATAATACATGTAATGTGTATTGAATTTCGGTGTACGGTAGATAATTTGTCACACAAACTACATTTTTGTGAAGTGAAATGAAACTATTTAATGCACTGGACTACACTGCATGTCTATCCAGTACCAATAGTGCATAAGGAGGATGTTTTGTAAGTTTGTTATCACTACTCTCTGATAAACTAGAAGAATTGTGTACGATGCAAATCAGATGACATTTGATTGGTGGTTGATTGACTGACCAACTGACAGAGCGATTGACTACTGACCAACCGACTAATTGACCGACTGACCGACTGACCGTTTGGTTGACTGACTGGACCGACAGACTAGGTCGACTCAGCCTTCTATTCTCCGTGGGACGGTAAAATGAGTAGTAACTCATTTACATGGGTTACAGAAGGTGGGGACCTTGGTACAACTGACTGGGGCTGCCTAGCCAGCTGCTGCGTTAGCCTGTGTCTGCAGGGTGCACATGGTGGCCGTGCAGCTGACGGCTCGGGTTAGTGACGAAAAGCGCCTTAGAGGCGTTGTAGACGAGATGCGCTATACAAATCGACACCATTACCTTTTTACCTTTATTGATTGACTGACCGACTGACCGATTTACTGATTGGTCGACTGACTGATCAATGGACCAACCAATTTAAGCGACCGATCAACTGATGGACCGACTACTGACTGACCGACTGACCTAGCGACCTATTGAATGACCAGTAACCAGTTGATTGACCGATTTTCCGACTGATTTACCAATCTGCCTGCTTGATTGATAGACCAACTGACTAAATGACTGATCCACCAATTGATCAACTGACCGCCAGAAGGACAGATCAAGTTATTGATCGCTTAACTGACTGAATGCGACCCACCAACCAGCTGACCTATTAAAGGTCCGTGGTCACCAAAATTAACATATACATGTTATCCATTTTCCTGAAAGTGCTGAATTTTCTGATAACTTTGACAGTAATATCGGCGCCCAGCGTTTTGTCAACACAGAAAAATTTACCTTTGAAGTCGACGATCTACGAAAACGACGTAGAAAACGCGCTGCCATGACGGTCTGCGATGACGTCATGAGTTTAGCCTATAGATGTCATGAATTAATATTCATTACGTCTACAGGCTATGGCCTAGCCTAGAATGATAACGTCGTCGGCTAGGCCATTAATATTCATGATCTATATGGGCTAGGGTCATGACGTCACCGCAGGCACTGATAGATTAGAATATTTCGCATAACATAACGTAATGC
>Ga0056128_1000254_pt1 | contig 41891 bp, 19 predicted proteins | sample WorMetLIZISLAND2_FD_71113 | JGI IMG/M metagenome (GOLD analysis project Ga0056128, IMG submission 71113) | Marine gutless worms symbiont microbial communities from Max Planck institute for Marine Microbiology, Germany - Olavius geniculatus... ... | reverse complement strand
CTGAAAAATCGGTAGGCGGTCATGTTCAAAAGTCTATAATTTTGTCGTTTTTCAACAGAATCATATTTCACTTAGCAGTTAGATGTAGAACGTTTCTGTAAATCAACTTGTAAAATTCCATGTTAAAATTCCAAGCGGTTGCTGAGAAAACGGCAAAAAACTTTTTTTGCTGCACCCTGTATAACTCGAGTGAAGTTCTGTAGTATTTGATCATGCTTAGATTTGTCTCTCGTGTAGGGAAAATGCTTGTTCACTCTAGTGCCCAGTTCAGCATATAAAGTTTGTCCATGTAATTATGGTAAACTGCTAACTATGCACAGTTTTGGCTGCTGCAATGGCAAATGCACTGTGACATGGTATACAAGCATAATACAGTTTGAAAGTGCTTAAAACAGCAGCCAACAGTGAAAGCACTTGAATATCACTATAATTGTAACTGTGATCACTGCATAATTATGAGTTAAATGCACAAAATAGTAATAGACTCAATGTTTAGAGAATTTTTCATATTTATACTAGCATTTGGAAAGTTTAGATGATTTCTGTTGAATTATGCATAATTGCATTAATTTGTTGCTGATCAGTGGCTGAGATGTAGTCTCATGAATATTGTCTTGGTCTTTAGTCGTATATCCATACTGGTACCACAAACCTTGTGGTACCTTATTATAAGTCTTGGTTTTCTGATAATGTAGTCTTGGTCTTGTCTTGAAGTGCGTAGTCTGTCTTTGGTCTCATTCAATCTCAGGATGGTAGATTTTAAGCTTATTTGCTGCGAGGAATTCGAGGATTTACTCATTTTTAATCTGGTCTCTTGAAAAATGCACTGATTGGTTCTTGTATGAGTTATTTTTGCTGTTGCAGTTGTCGATTTCTGTCTTGCATAGCTTAGTTTAGGGCGTCATTTCAAGTTTTAATGGCTGTGGTCTTGAAATTTTGATCTTTTCACATCATGCAAGTCATGAGAAGATTGACTGTATGTTCTTCCGTAGTGAAGTATACTGCCACACTTTTTACGTTAGCAATGATTTGTAATGATGTAGATTTGACGTGTAAATACTGGCTCCAGTAGCAATGCAGCAATAAAGTGTGCTATTGAATTACGTTTTTTGTTACTCATTTATCAGTGCATTTGTGTTAATTTTGCAGTAGCGTTTAACTGGTGCATTAAGTTACGTTGTATTTGTGTTAGCTGTTAGGCGTGTCTCATTTTTAATTCTACTTGATGATAATGGTTTTTGCATAATTATGTCATACCAGCTCATAGCAAAGCTTTATAACAGGGCTTCTTCCGTGTTGATTCCAGCGTACAAAATCGTGTCTGTGATAAGCAGATTTGGTAAGGGCTTGTGTCCAGGGGCCATTGCCTCATCCTTTATGGAACCACATTTCTTGGGAGTTATTTGAAACGATAGTGGATTAGTTTTACAACCAGTAAAACGTAACGTGTACTATATGTATGTGTATTTGTTGTTGGTGCTATTGTCCTCGGTTAGTGGACATTCTGCTTGCAGTTTTTAGACCATCATTTAGTATTCTCTGTTCATATTATGTAGCTGTTTGTTTGATTTCTTGTATTCTGCTTTGTCGGTCTAAATGTAGCGTGCAATGTAGTGAAATTCGATGTCACATTAGAAATTATATAAATAGAATGTTGTTTAAAAACATAGCTTGTGCTCTTTGTCAGCACCTTTCGCCTAATAGACACACTACAGCAGTAACCATATGTACAGTTCTATTCAATGACATCAGATTTTTAAGTCATTTTGTATGCTGTGTATGGTTGCATTTTGTCAATCTGTTTTATTAAAGAGAGATGATGATGATGATGATGATGATGATGATGATGATGATGATGATGATGATGACATGCATGTATGATTAGCTAGCACATTGTGTCTCTCGGCTATTTAGTGGTCTATAAACATTTAACCCATAGCTTTCATACATTCATAACTTCGTCTAATGTCGATCCACTTTTGAAATTCTTTCACTGACCTAATCAGTGCTAAGCTTGAAGACACTAGACCTAATTGTTAAAGATCCTAAATGCATCCTATGTGCGTGCTGAACACACTCTCAGCCTTAGAATAATGAAATCTGCCTTGTAACTCACTTTTTTAAAGCTGACTCTATTTCACAAGGAAGTGTAGCAACACGTTTGAGGTTTGATTAGATCTTTAATGGTGTCTTAATTGCACATTTACTATGGAGTATGCGGATGAAAGAATTTCAAAAAACAGGTCAGCACTAGTGTTTGGCATGCAGTTATGACAAAAAGTTAGTGGCTTACTTTTTATTGTTTTTTATACTGTACATGGTGTTTCATAAAAAGGGACCCCTTTTTCTTTCTTTCATAATTCACTCAAATGAGGATCAATTTACATGAAATTTTTATTAGTTGTAGCTGAAGAAATACTAATTCAAAATATTGCAGCAAAATATGGTAGTTGATTAAATATTCTTTGCAAGGCGTGACGTAATGCTGACGTCACAATATGTCACGGGTACAAGCTTGCTAGACTCAACTGGTGCTGTCAGTTGCTACCCTGCTACGATGGTGAAAAATATGGTTCTTTGATGACAAATTTTTGAAGTTTTACAGTTGCAGCCACAAAAAACGTGCAAAGCGATCGCATTTACATGTCTGTGAGGACAGCTGGACTTTGACATGTTCGAGCAAAACAGTGCACTAGCACACCGAGTTTGCAAAATGGTTGCGTTTTTGGATCGCGAGACGCCTGATTTCATGTCCACATGTTGCTCAGTGCTGACACAATAAACATTTTTCATTAGCGAACCAGATTAAGTTCACCATTGAAGCAGGGTAGCAAATGACAGCACAAGCAAGCTCACAATACATTATGACGTCAGCATTACGTCAAGACTAGCAAAGAATATTTAATCAACTGCCATATTTAGTTTACATATTTTGAATTAGTTTTTCTTCAGCTATAACTGGTAAAAAATTTTGTGTAAATTGATCATCGTTTGAGTGAATTATGAAAAAAAACAAAAAGGGGTTCCTTTTTATGAAACACCATGTATATGTGCACATTTTTCATTGCTTGCTGAGAAGATGCTGAAAATGCAACAGAAGTTTATACTGATAGCGAGTGGTTTTTTCTTTTTCCAGTATTCAGCTGAGTATCATTTGAAATGCCCATGATTCAAATACTCCTGTTTTTCAGGTAGGGACTCATTAGTGTAACAGTGAGTCTACACCATCTCCCGAAAGAGATTCCAGCATTCATGTGCATAATTTTGACTAATGCAGACTTATTTTCATAATTTCTAGCATATATCATGCTGATACCGATACTCCGATAGTCCTTTTGTACTAAAAAAATTAACAAAATATTTTAAATATTTTCACTACAAAATCAGTTGTGACATCATTACAAACAATTTTCCATCTTTGTGAAGAGAGACTGATATTGAAAATGAGGTCATTTCATTATTAGTAGAAAATAAAATGCATGGGAGTCTACCAAAAAAATACAAAAATGTGGCATGTGTTTTCAAGCATGGTGTTTATAGTATAATGTATGTTTTGTGTATCTGCAGTTTCACCGATCCAGTTTTGTGTTGTCTAACTTTATGCAAACTTGAAACAGGCAATATAATTTTGTCAACTTCATTCTTGCAATCAAACGTCCATATATATCCATTTAAACAAAGAGAGAAACGGCAAAAGCAATGACAAAAGCTGTTGTGTTGTCATTTTCAGAGTGCAGCAGTATATAACATCTGATATCACAGTGCAAGTGCCAAGCAGTAACATTTTAGTAAAAAAAGTAACTATAACTGAACTGAAAATAAATAACATATCTAAAAACCACATCAAAAATGAAACTGCATAAGCAACTAAGTCTGATTTATGGAAACTATATCAAACGACAACTAAGACAAATTCTGTTACCAAATGTCACTGGCGCTCAGCCAGTCAAGCTAGTTAATGTTAAATGGCCACGTCTGTGATATATCGGCTTCACTTTGGTCAACTCAGCCTTCTACCCTCAGTGGAAGGCCGTGGACGAAGTATGGGGCTATACACGGTGTTTCATAAAAAGGCACCCTTTCTATTTCTTTTATAACTCAGTCAAATGGTGATTAATTTACATAAAGTTTTTTTACCAGCTGTAGCTGAAGGAATACTAATTCAAAATATTTCAACAAATCTGGCTGTTAGTTAAATATTCCTTGCTACTCGTGACGTAACTCTGACGTCATAATGTGTCATAAGTACAAGCTTGCTTGTCTCAAATGGTGCTGTCAGTTGCTACCTCGCTTCAATGGTGAACTTTATTTGGTTCACTGATGAAAAATGTTCATTGTATCAGCACTAAGCAACATAGGGGCATGAAATCAGGTGTCTCGCGAGTTGCGATCCAAAAACTCAACCATCTTGCAAGCGGTGTGTACTAGTGCACTGTCTTGCTGGAAGATGTAAAAGTCAAGCTATATCCACAAGTGTGTGAAACTGATCGTTTTGGGCGTTTTTGTGGCTGAAATGGTAAAACTTCAACAGTTTGTCATCACTGAACTGGATAAGGTTCACCATCAAAGGAGGGCAGCTATTCAGCAACTGTCAGCGCCAGTTGTGACAAGACCATGTTTGTTCTCGTGACACATTATAAAGTCAGCATTACATCACGATTATCAAAGAATATTTAACTAACGGCTACATTTTGTCGAAATATTTTAAATCAGTATTTCTTCAGCTACATTTGGTAAAAATTTCATGTAAGCCGATCATCATTTGAAAGAATTATGAAAGAAAAAGGACGCCATTTTTACGCGCGAGAGCATAGCTATAGTGCGTATTAGCTACGGTAATTCCGTCTGTTCATCCGTCTGTCTGTCCTGGTGTCACGTCCCGGTACCATTCTAAGGCCAGGTGTGATAGAGACTTCTGGTTTTCACCATATGATAGCTTAGTGTCTCTAGTATTTCGCGACAAAATTTCACGCCACTGGATGAAAGGGGTCCCCACGAATGAGGAGCGAAAGAGGGGCACCCCTCCAAAAAAGACGTTATTCTACCGGTATTAGCTTGTCTAACGTGAAAATGGTTGCAGATAGGCACAGACATGCTGCTTATCATAACAAGCACTGGCGACGAGCTTTTTAGAAATGTCAGCATCAATGACCTTGAACCCCCGAAATAGGGGGTTTTAATGAATTTTTTGTGACTTTGGGCTGCGACACGCATTTCAAAAGTGAATTGTGCTGAGATGGCTGGAGATGGATCAAGACTACCTGCCTATGGAATTTTCAGCATTGAATGTTGATTTTAGCAATCCAAGTCCGGATACTCTAGGTTCAAGGAGGCCTGCGCACGTGGGTGTTAAATAGGGGTACCCCTCTAAAAAGTGGCTGTTTATCTGCTGTTGGCTTGTCTAGCATGAAAATGGTTGTAGATAGGCACAGATATGCTGCTTAATATAACAAGCACTGGCGACGAGCTTCTTAGGATTGTCAACATTGATGACCTTGATTGACGATGAACTCTAAAATAGGGGTTTTAGTGATTTTTTTGAGATTTTTGGCTGCAAAAGAGTGAATTGCAGCGAAATGGACGGAGTAGACCAAGATTACCTGCAAACAGGAACTGCTATAGGCTCTCGCCCGTCTCATGAGCATTAGCTCAGATTTCTTGTTTATGAAACGCCATGTATATTGCAGTCTTGTAGTCAGCAGTTTTACACAAGCATGAGTCGACCAATCATCCTGGCTCAAACGTCTTTAAGTCTGTGATGAGGTCAACTCAGCCTCCTCCCCTTAGCAGTGCAGTGCAGTCTTGTAGGCGTCGGCTTGAGAGGAGCAGGAGTCTATCAGTCGTCCTGGCTCAAACATCAAGTCTATGATCAGTCTGTGTTGTCCTGATTTGTCACTGTTCTCAGATACTGCTGTTCCTTGCTGCTGTTCCTGCTGCTGCTGTAGTGTTAACACAACACATACAGAGGGGTTTCACTAAATGTAAGATAGCAGTAGGTAAAATATTTTATCATAATGATACGATCAGTTATTGAAAGGTTACAAAATAGCAGACACAGCAATTAATCGCTGACAGTAAGTCGAGCACTAACAGGCTCGTCGAGAGGGTGAGGTAGAGGGGGTAAGCTACCCCGGGCCCCGCGATGTTTTGGGGCCCCGCCGTCGCTCAGAAACATAAAGTACCCAAAAATGCATGCACCGTTCTAAAAAAAAATCCAAAATTTTCTTCCCAAAAGGACGCCGCGAAAATGTTTCCCCGGGCCCCGCTGTGGCTCTCGACGGGCCTGGGGCACTAATAAACTGAAACAAGAAAAGCCCAGCTAATGCAAAGGGAACGTGCGACAGCAATGCATGTGTGCAGGCCCGGTGCGAACGAAATCTAAGTTCACAACGATGTTTCATTTAGACTCGACGAGGATGACGCCTAGCGCCTTATCCAGTGCATGAATTCCACTATTATTAGCTGAAAAATCACCAATTTTTCCCATAAAAACCCCTATTTTAGCATTCAAAGTCAACCAAGGTCATCGAATTCGGTGGCAATCAAGAGCCAGTGTATGACTTCCTATAAGTGATTAGTAGTAACCTAGGCCCTATCTCGCACTCTTATTGAGATACAGCGACAATTATTGGATAAAAATTGCAAATTTTTCCCACCGCCCTCTCATTTAGCGCCCTTTTTCCGGGTGACCCCCTTCGAATTTTAGGGAATTTATGGAAAAAGTTTACGGTTCCTGAAACTAAAGTCTTCCGGGCAGCCGACAGTGAAAATTTGGTAATTCTAGCTTGCACCGTTTTTGAATGATCCACCCGTGTGACAGACGGACGGACAGACAGACAGAATTGCGATGGCTAAGATGCGCTACAGCAGTAGCTGCTGTCGCACGTAAAAACAAACACAACTAGAAATATGGAGCAGAGCCCAACGTGAGGTCGCCCGGTGCCGTAAGTCCGATTGGGGGAAAGTTAAAGGGTTGGAATTTCGTTCGCAGCAAAGTCACGTGGCCCGAACGTAACTGCATTATCATATACATGTATAGCAGACGCAATGGTAAACTTGGGTGGTTCGAAATGAGACAACAGAACTTTGTTCTTTGTGTACTCTAGTTCACCAATTTTTCTGCGTTAGACGTGGAATCGATTGTAGTTGTAAAAGCCGTTTTTTGTGTATCGATATCTCTATCCATTCTTGAGATGTGTGCGATCAAATTCTAAAGTTGTCCGAAAACGCGCGAACTGTCGATGTTGGGTAGGTCGAAATGAGCAAACACAACTTTGTGGTTAGTGAACTCAAGTCTACCTAACTTTTTGCATCTAACGTGGAACAGATCGTAGTTGTAAGCACTGTTTACCACTTGTCGATTTCTTTATTCGTTCCAGAGACATTTGCGATCAAAATCGAAAGTTGTCCGAAAACGCACGCACTGTCCAACGCAAAACATCCAATATGCCACATAAAACAGTGGGCGTAATATTAGTCTCATTAACGTCGCTAAGACGCTAGCAAATAGTCACTTGCCTCGGTGGCGTCATATGAAGACAGAACAATTTCGTTCCACGCTCGACTGTAGTCCCCCGACGTAAGACTTGTCTGAAGTCCGATCCTGTCTGCAAGCACCTGTAAGTAACATCCGGGTCACCCATCACAGCTGTCAGTCATCTACTGCAAGCAAAACTGCAAAACAGTCTGTCTAGGGTTAAGCCTAGCAACATTTAGTGCCGATGAATTTCAAAACATTAAAGATGATAAAAGACAGATTGATGGCATTGAAGTTTGGTTATGCGGAGGATGATAGGGATATCATGGACTGAGAAGAAAAGTAATTTGCAAGCACTGAAAGCAGCAGGGGAGCACAGCGTACAATTCATCAACAGCAATTTGATTTGTCTTTGAATAGACACATAGGTTGAAACGTAACTTAATAAGTTCACAAATTCATCAGAAGAAACATTTTAGATTGTGACCAATCTAATGTACTCCTCAAGAGCATTATTTTTTTTTGTATTCTTTCAACTGCTTTTTAGTTCCTTTCTTTTCACACCGCAAATAGCGGTGCCGACAGCATCACCTCGCCAACAGCATCAACCGTGCAACTGACGTCATCACGTCACGTGACCCCAAAAGGTCAAACCCATGACCCCATTATCTTTGAGGCGCCACATCTCCATAACGGTGCTAGATAGACGCCTGGTCTTGTCCACAACCGCTGCTGCCTACGTCGGAACGAAACTCAAGGCAATTTGGTTTTCTGATAAGACTTGGCTTGAGAATGCATGGCCTTGAGAATTTGACGGTGATGGATGGGAACAGAGGAGTCGAACGACGGGACGTCAGAGAATGACACAATTAGCTTAAAATACAGGCTAAAAATGCTCTGTCGGACTCTGCTGGGCTCACCCCGACCCCCTTGACTGAATTATCGAAGGTAATGTTAAACTATAAGGAAAGAAGGGCGACGGGATAGAAAGAAAGGAAAAAATAGGGGGAAGGATAAATCATTCACAGGCAATTTTCTTTTCCAAAGTCAGTACGTCTGCTGTGTGAACAAAAACGGCAGCCGACTTTCAACACAGCAGAAGAAGCCAGTCTTGATGAGACCAAATGGCAACACATTGCTGTTGACATGAAACAGGGGTGTATTCAGGATTTCAAGTTGGGGGCATGAAATAAGGGGGTCTTGGGGATGGAAATCCACCAGTGGAGTTCAAAGGCAGTCCCCCAGAAGCTGAAGCTTTTTTTGTGTATGAGAGCATAGATTTTTTTTGCAGTGACATAGGTAGGAAATTTTTCCTGGGGGATCAAATCAACAGGGTCTTTCCCCTTCCCTTTTCTTCCCTTTCGTCTCCTTCCTCCTCCTCTCCTTCCTTCCATTCTATTTCATTTCTTCAACCCTCCCTTTTTCTCCAGATACACTCCTGGATGGTATGTCTGCATGCTGCACTGCAGGTTCAATTGTAATAATAACATGCCTTATTAAACCTATGGTTGCAAGTAGCGATGGATGAGGCGGACCTTAAACAGGAGTGCTCGATGGCAGAAGAAGCCGATCTTGATTTGACCAAGCGGCAGCACGTTGCTGTTGAGCTGCTGTTTGAGTTGACTGATCTGGTCGCACCAGTCTAGTCCAGTGTCCAGCTGCTCCTGCGACGTCACCGAACCTCCCATCGCATCACTCACGAACCTGTACCAGCAACAGCCAATGAACTTATAAATTACAAGAAATTTGAGCTAAGGCTCACGAGACGTGCGAAAGCCTATAGCAGTTCCTGTTCGCAAACTGTCAGTCTATCTCCAGCTGTTTCACGAAAGACTGGCCAACAAGAGTAAAATAACGACTTTTACGGAGGTACTGCTCTTTGATGCCCTCATGCGCAGGTTTCCTTGAACCTAGAAAATCGAGACTTAGACCGTCGAAATCTACATTCAATGCTACAAATTTCATACGCAGCTTGTCTATGTCGATCTCAATTGGTTTCAGCACAATTCGCTCTTGAAAAGTGTCTTGCAGCCCAAAATCGCCAAAAAAATCCAAAAAACCCTATTTAAGCGTTCAAAGTCATCCAAGGTCATTGAAATCGGTGGCAATCGAGAGCCAGTGTACGACTTCCTATTAGTGATTAATAGTAACCTACGCCCATATCTCGCACCGTTACTGAGATACAGCGACTTATTGGCCAAAAATCGCAAATTTGCCCACCCCCTTTCATTTAGCGCACTCGTTCGGGGTGATCCTCTTCAAATTTATGGAAAAGTTTTATGGTTTCTGAAACTAGAGTCTTCCCTGCAGCCGACAGTGAAAATTTGGTAATTCTAGCTTGCACCGTTTTTGACTGATCCACCCATGTGACAGACGAACAGACAGACAGACAGACAGAATTGCGATGGCTAAGACGTGCTGAAAGCAGTAGCTGCTTTCGCACATAATAATATTAAATATTAGTAGCAAATGTTAAATATTTATTATAAGTTGAGGTAGCTCAGCAAATGGTTTGGCATGCCATCCCGTGACCAGTTCTGACCACAATGCACAGGCCGCTTAGACGCTGTGGCACTGGTTAGTGGCGGTCACTTGATGGCCAAATGATTTGTTACATTACTAGCTCGCTAGTGCAAGCTACAAAGCCCTTAAATTCAGGCAGCGTGTCTGTGACTGTTGAGTCTGCTGTCTGTCGTCTGCTGTCCGCGTATTGACTAGGGATCGCAGCCGTGTGGCTTTGTATTGCACATCGCCCACTGACTTGCAACTTAAGAAACTACCTGAAATTGAAGTAATTTACTGCAAAGAATGACCTTGCCAGAGCAGCAGCTTGTTGCTGAGCGTTAGGCAGAGGTCTGATACGCTCCATACATTGACCAATGTACTGCAGCAGCGTCGCATCTCCGGGCAACACAAACGCCTGCTGTTCCTTGGTTGCAGCTTCAGCCGCCGCTGCTCTCTCAAGTTCTTTCTGCTGCTGCTGTAACAGAGCCTGTTCTTCCTCTCGCTGCTTCTCGTCCTTGTCTTTCTGTGCACGTTTTCTACAGCAAACATGCAGACCTTCTTTGCTGTATTGTATTTACTGTATTTAGTAGGCCTAGTAGTATTGACAGATTAAATTAACGTCCCGAAGCACTTGCTGCATTATTAAAATGCTTTTAATTTGCGACCTAGAGGTAGAACAAGTGCCTGTGGCTCCTTGTACACATGTATATACACAGTGGCGTATTTAGGGGGGGGCCATGGTGCGATGGCCCCCCCCCTTTGGCCCGACCATGAAAATTTTTTACAGGCGACTTTATATGAAAAGGTGCGTTTTTTGCCGCTTTCCAGCAAATTTCAGAAAAAAGTGGGCGAATTTGCGGCTTCCATTGAACGTTCAAATGCAAAAAGTGTTTCAGCTTCAGGGGGGCCAAGCCCCCCTGACCTCCCGACCAGGGGCTCTGCCCCTGGACCCCGCTGGGGGCTCTGCCCCCAGACCCCCATTATAGGCTCGCGCTCTGCGCGCTCGCCATGGCCCCCCCTTTGCCAAATCCTAAATACGCCACTGTATATACATTTACACTCGCTGCGAACAAGACTTAATTCTGTGATGTGTTCATACAAATTTTTGTATTGGTATTCATATTTCTTGTTGAATTTTCGTGACTTCATGACACTGTGCTAACTGTATGTGACGCAACTGCGTGCATTCAACTCTATGGTCGCATTCACGTCAGTTAATCTTATCATAAGTATAGTACAACTGGCAAAGCTACGTACGACTTGGCCTCTTTGCCAGTCTTCGCGGTCAAGTGTGCGGCGGTGCCGGCAGACGGCGCTGCTGTGACTGCCATACTGCGACTAGACTTGTCCACTAACTCAGTCTCCGACTGCGGCGTTACTGACTGAGCCGCCCTGTACATGACCACCCAGTAGGCGTACGACATCACCCCTCATATGTTACACACCCTCACAGAGACGTCCTGGCAGAGGGTAGGGGGCCATTGCCCTGCCCCCCTATACTTTAGCCTCTCGGAACATCTTCATGTACGAATATTTTCTTTCAAAAAATGCAAAATCTGGGATTAAAAATTTCCCACTTTTAAAGAATTTAGGGCATAATTGTCATTTTGTATGTTGAAAATTTCAACTTCCTGCCTCCTCTCAACGATTACAACCCATAAGGTTGCTGCACATCACTATGCATGAACAAAGAACAGAAGTCACGCCAAAGAAAGTGACAGAATCTCACTGTTTGTCTAGTGTTTGGATAACTCAGGCGTGAACGGATTTCAATGAAATTTTGTGGACGGGTTGGGCATGGACCAAGAAGGAACTGATTAATTTTGGTGGCAATCCGAAGTCTTTCTAGATTCCAGATCGATGATTCGGGTTTGCTATTCCGAAGGTCCACTATTCCGAAGGTCTGCTATTCCGAAAGTCTACTACTCTCACTAACCCTAAGCCTAACCCTAAGGCTGACCCTAACCCTAATCCTAACCCTAACCTTAACCCAAACGTTAGCACTGTGGCGCGCATCTGTACAATGGACTTTCGGAATAGCAGTCCTTCGGAATAGCGGGCCGGTATACCGGATCGATATCCAGGAAGAAGAGATGGCACTGATGCTTTGCAGTCTCAAGCTAAAAATGCACTTTGCTGAAATTTCACAAAATGGAGGAATATGGTCTAAGAACCAACTAGTCAGATTTTAGTGGAAATTTGACTTAAGATCCTGATCCAGAATTTGTGAATATTCAATGTAATTCCAGGAATTCTCATATAAAATTTTCGGAAAGGTGGGTGAGGCCCAAGCAACAATATTAGATGCGATGTACTGGCCAGGTGGCAACAGTAAATAACAAGTAAAGCATCAGTAAAACTGACTGTGGCTGCAGTTCTCTAACACTGACAATACGTTAAAAAAGCATAAAACACGAAAATACATTTAAGATGTTCTGCAAAATATATGAGCCAGTGACTGCATTCAAATGCAGGGCTGTGTTATGATAACGACAAACGGTAAAAGTATGTTAACTGACTCTGACTTAGGGTTGATGACGATGACCGGTCTGCGTTCATTCACTTCCTCTCTGCCGTATTCCTCCACGCTTCTCAACTGTACGGAGTCTTTCAGTTGTCCCACGTCATAGAAGCCATCGGCAATCACATTGTGAGCCGCTGCAGTACAAGATTTAAAACGTTAAAGATAGTATATAGCTCTTTATGGAAAGCTCATTGCAGAGCTACGGAGCGTCACCTGCCATCGATCACACCTGGATGGGATCACACAGTATTATCCGCCACCAGACACAAGTGAATGCACCCCGCCTTTATCCCAGCCGGACAGGTCGGTATTGGACTTACCTACCGCAGAGGGATGGAAGGCTGAGTTGACCTTGGTGTTGGTCATATACCTAGATGGTTTACCTGTCCACCGAGTGTGCCGACAGTCACCTATTCAAGTAATAATCACTTGATAGCGTCCCGACAGGAAGTCAAACCCTCGTCCTCTCGACCACAAGTCTGACACCTTACCATTACACGACTAAGCCACCTTGTACAAGTACAAGTTTGAAGTTATAACGTACCGGCAACCATCAACTGAAACAAATGCACCTGATGACAATGTATTATTTGTATACACGCACTGACTATGGTCATAAAAATCCGAAAGCTTAAAGGTGTATATAGTTCTTCATTGAATCCATCTCAGTGCTATGGAGCAGGAGCTACGGGTAATGGGTATAAGATCACAATGTTACCTGCCACCCCTCGACACAGATGAATGCTCCCTGCCTCGAGTTTAACCCCAACCATGCAGGCCGGTACTCAGTTTAGGTCTACCAACTCTAAAGGGATGGAAGGCTGAGTTAAGCTGAAATGATTTATCTGTCCACAGACATTCACCCATCACTCACCCATCCAAAAAATAACCACTCGATAGTATGATATGATACGATACGATATGATAACCCGACCGGCAGCTGAACCCGTGTTCAGCTGATCACAAGTCCGACGCTCTAGCATTAGCTACTGAGCCACCTTAGCACCATCGAGTGTCTGCTAATCGGAAGTACTCATTACATGTTACAGACGAAATATACACATAATGGATGTTCAACCAGCGTTTTGATTTGAGTTGTCAATAGAGATGCAGAGTAGGGAATAAAATAAAAAAAGCGGACTGATGAAAAATAACTGCCTATTTTAATTTCTTGCCAGTCATAAACAGGAACAAAAATAGCTGCAGATGATTACCCAGGCATCCAGTGTAGGCGTATTTAGCACAGAGCTGCACATCATAGAGTCGTGAAAGTGCAATCTTTGCAAACTCATTCTGGCGAGATGTCGATTGCTGCATTCGACGCAAGACGTCAAGACATCTAACAACAAATGTGACCAGTAACTGCCTAACAACACAAGCTGTTTACATAGTGTTCATACAAGTAAAAATATTTTAATTAAAGCCACTATTTGGCTGACTTTCGTGCCACACCGTTTTCAACAATACTCAGCGACGATCATTTGCAAGTAACTTTGAGCAAGTTGCTAACCGAAAAGTAAAGGTAAAGGCAATGGTTAGAATATAGCTCGTTGGAAGATTGAACCCCTCACAGAGCTACGAAGCAACACAGGTGAATGCGCCTCGCCTTAACGCCAGCCAGATAGGCCGGTACTCGATTTACGTACCCCGGAAAGATGGAATGCTGAGTTGCTGAGGCAGCTGGTTACATACCGAGATGATATGCCTGCCCACAGGCAGTCACCCATCGCAGTACTAACCCGGCCCGGCGTACAGTAACTTCGTTGATCGAATGAAATGCATTACTGCCACGCCAGGCCACTACCAACCGAGTACGTGTTCAAGTCAACTCAGCCTCCTACTCTCAGTGGGATGAGAAATAAGTAGTAGCTCAATGAATGAATGTCTTTCATTCATTGAGCTACTACTTATTTCAGTCAGTGTGGCTGACTGGAGCTGTGGTATTTGTCTGCTAGCTGCAAACGTTCGTTGACACGAGCAATGGATAGCCGTATATCGCTGCAGTATCATTAGCTCATGCCAATCGGCTGCCAATTCCAACATTGTAAAGCACTTGTGGTCACAAATCTGACTCATACAAAAACACTATAGAAAGTGCCGGACCTTTATCTTTTGAGTTTGACTTTACTTTTTGGCTGACCTCACAAACAAAACTGGTGTGTAAAATTATTACAGTGAAACAAACGTCAGAAAGTACGAATTAAAAAAGAGTTCAGTAAGTAAAACTAATGTCATGACTGCTGTAGTGCAGAAGATATTATTAATTTGTCATACCCGAGTTTGCAAAGTTCTGAGGCGACAGCTGAGTCAGCTGTGACGACAGACGTCAACCACGAAGCGCTGTTTCTGACAGACTTGTCCTTGTGCTGAAGCAGCTTTGCCAACAACTGTGTGCCGTTCGCCTCCACAAACTACAACCAGACCAGACAAATGCAATACAGCCTTCTAATGCAGTGTCTGTGTCTTAATGCATTGATCATGTGTTCGCACTATGAAAGTTCTTTCTCTCATTAGTTCCAGCTATACAGCACCTAAAGCATTAGACAAGAGGTTAAACAAATTTTTTCAATTAACGTTTAAAAGCGTTTTTATTCCTGTAAGGTTTTAACGTTTTTTAACGTTTTTCTATATTTTTTTCTCAAACGTTTTGTTTACATCTATAAGACAGACAGACAGACTTGACTGCGTGCGACGGCGTCGGTCATAAGGACGCTGAGTAGCCACAACGTTCTGCTCTGAAGAACTGCACTTCTGCACACGCAGATAACAACACAGTTACTCTATGCTGGGCACCCCGGTTAATCATCATGATGGGTGATCGTCTCACGTCTTGGTATAGCCACCTACATCAACTCAGCCTGGTCATCCATCACTGGGTAGAAATGCAGAGAGAGCACCAGCGAAAGCCAAAACTAAACAGGTACGCATACTCAGATGCATATCCCAGGTTCCCCAAAAGTGAATCAAAATCAGGAAATCGGTACGTTATAGCAAGTATTTTCATATTATGTTACAAAAGTTGAACACACATTGCAATTAGACACGCTTTTGATTCGACTGAAAGACTTTAACGCTGAGGTGGCTTGTAAGTTTTTCAGTCGAATCAAAGGCGTGTCAAGTTGCAATGTGTGTTTAACTTTTTGTAATATAATATGAAAATACTTGCTAGAATGCCCCCCATCTGTTGCACAAGGGTGCTCTAAAATAACATGTTAAAATATGCAATAAAAGACATAAAGTGAAAAATACAAAAGCTAGACTATTACACTGTATCACACATTAGAAAGACTTATAATATAATGTAGCCCTACATTTAAAAATGTTTGTTGCAGGTAAAACCCGAGTTTTGAAATGGCATAAAACATCACAGCAAAAGGTCACATGTAAATTCTGAAGTGTGTGGCATTAGAAGAAACTATAAACATTAGCATGATTTGAACTCACTGAGCTTTGTCGAGCAGAGTGACAAGACCGTTGACAGCATTCAACTGAACGATGTCCAAGCCGAGGCCGCTGTACGACGCCATGTTTGCCAGCGTCAGGACGCAGAAGCTGGCAGTCAACTCACCAGACGTCTGACTCTCAGTGAGCTCGGAGATGAACAGTTTCAACGCTCCCAGCTTCTGCAGCTCACTACCAGCGTATACAGCATACACATCACGGTCACTAATGTACATTGTACAGCATGACATTAAACTTAAAAGCAAACATCACAACAGTAAGGGGGAGCAATTTTAAACCCTTCGACTAATTCAGAACCCAAATAACGTCAACCTCCGTTCTAATTTGCTATCGGACTTTTTTCAGGCCCACAAACTTAAATGCAGTTGGGTGTAACAGGCCACTGACAAGTGTGTACAGAGCGAACGACCTGACAGTGATGACAATGATGACAAGCTAGGGCCCAACTGACAAACACTGTCATATGATTAGTCATAATATCCTAAATCTTTATAAGACAAAAATTAAGATGTCGTAAGATTATCTCAAGATGTTTCTTGGGAATTGGGCCCCTGGCCTGCAATTCAAAAAATGCTTGATTTCATGTAAGTCAAACCTGCAGTTGTTGGGGCTTTCAGCAGACAGATTGGCCAAGGCAAGATTGATGAACTCCAGCATCTCGGGACTGTCTCTTTTAGCAGCCAGCTTTAACAGTGCTTCAATGCCATCTACAGTACATTCGACACAACACAATGGAAATCCTACATTCGTTGGTTCGATAGCATGTGTTCTGGTTTAATGGCTAACACAATGTGTTCGATCAACATGTAGTTGCCCTACGCTGGACTTAGTTACAACCTGGACGTTTGACTGTCTGCGAGTGGGTAATCTATTTCCATTTATAACCAACGACCCAAGTTAACTCAGCCTTCTATCCCTTCAGGGTAAGTAAATCGAGTATCGGCCTGTTTAGCACGGGCTGCTTGGTTGGGGTGGTAGGTATAACACCGGGTGGCCCAAAAAACGTCCCAAACATTTGCATGCATTATGCAGTGGAGTGGTTGGAATAAATCAGCAAGAAAGCACGTTTGTAGTGGGCATACATCTTCGAATATGTCTAAGAATTTTCGCCTAAAACACTTCTGTATTACCTGAGTCAGAAACAACATAGTGTAAACATCACAAAGCAAATTTTGCAAGTGGCTCATCATTTGCGTTGCCGCTCGTACGCAGGCTACATCCGAACGTCACTGTAGGCCTAATCATCAGTCAACTGATCAGCAGAAAATGTGCTGAATAGCTCCTTTATTCTCCTTTGCCATTGCTGCTAATCCCCTTTTTCACTGCAGCATAGCTTTTCTGATTCTGACTGTCTGATGTCGACATCGTGCCATGTCTCTGATAACATTCTGAAGATCTTTGAGGTTCGCAAACGGTTCACGCCTTCCTTCGTAGACAAGTTTTTGCAAGATGTATCAAACTAAGTAATCTAACGAAGTCAAATGTGGCGAACACGATGCCCATGCTTATGAGCTGATGAAGTCACCTGTATGTTGTCTGGAAGAAAATTTTGAGTGGCTTTGATGCTGTGCAATGGAATGCTGTTTTTGCATAATTTGATGTTCAACTTGCCTTACGTCATCGAGCGGCATTCATTGGCATCATTAATGACATCATTGAAATTTATAAGTAAGTAAGAGCACATATTGATCTACAAACGTGCGAAAGAAAATCTGTTTCCATAAAGTATATGCGCCGTTATAGTTACGCAAAGTTAGGGACGTTTTTTATGGGCCACCCGGTACTGCGTGATTCCACGTGGCAAATAACGTAATGCAACTGTGTATGAATGACGACGTGCCATGCTTTCTGATGGCGTCACGTGAAGCATCGCTCTGCGCCATGACAGCCAGTGCCAGCACTGCGCTCTGCTGAACGGCAACGCTCTTGTCTGGACCAACAAGCTGAATCAACTTCCTCTCAGCCTCCGCCTCATGCAGCACCTTGCGACAGTTTGCTACACACAATGCATGCGATCAGTCAAACAATATAGTCCTCCTGATCGATTATTAGGCCTACGCCAAACGGCAACGCACAGACAGATTACAATAAATAGGAGACCATAATAATACAGGATATCCACGTTTCAATAGGTTCGTTCGTGCTGCTTGAACACGCGAGTAAACCTACCCACCATAACGTCGGCAAACGACTCCAATTGCTCCGTAACAGTAGTGGCTCCAAAAGTTTGGAATAGGGAACGAAAGGGTAAAGGGTTATAAAGGGTAAAGGGTATGTGACTGAGTGTCACATAAATGAAGAGAAAGCCGTGCCCCCTCTGCAGAAATTTTTTAAAAATTTTATACAAAAATATTGCATTTTCCTGCACAAAATGTTTACTTGTTTCAAGATGCATCCAGTCAAAACTAGAGCGGCCTGTCCACCTCCCTTGAATCTGCCACTGCTCCGTAAGACATTTACAGTTCAGTCTTAGTGAGCTTATCTATATTATGATGTAAGCAGTTTCAGAGTATTGTGTGTGTGGACTCACAAAAGCGTGCACATCGAGCGATCGTTCGCGCCACCAAGTCCTTCATCTCTGGCATCACAGCTATCGCGGGCTCCGTCACCGCCGATTTGTTGTTGCGAAACTTTCCATCATCTGTAGATACAAAATGCCAACAAGACTTCAGTACGATATTTTGTATGTGTACACTCTTTGTATCCGATGCGATGTGTGCCCGTCAGTCACTGGTGGTAAGATTGTATAATATAGGCAGGCAATATTGCCACAATATTTTATGTCAAAATGTGCAAATAACTTCAGTGTATACAGAGATAGAATGTGAAAGAACAAAGTTTTATTTGCCCATCACTGTTTACAGCAGTTCATTCAATATTCGATTCAGTGTCTCATATTCCAATAGCCCTTAGGCCTAACTTATACATGAGTTTCATTCAACATTTGACTGAGTGTCGCATATTTTAATTATTCAATATGAGACAGTGAGTAGCAAACCTTCAAGACCATGCGCCTTGCTTGATGCACCTCCAGCTTCTTTGCCGCCTTTCTCCTTCTTCAGTTTCTTGTCTTTATCTTCGTCCACGCTGACTGCCTGCTGTTTATCCGCTAACAGACTCAGCAACAGCTGCAGTCCACTTTCATCCTTGAAGATCTAAAAATAGTTCAAATGCAGAACATTTGGTAGACCTATTTATTTAGTATACGAGGGTCGTTCAACAAATAAGTTACAAAACAGCGTTATTCTGTTAGTTTTTCAAATCTTAAAAATCTGAAATATACGTTTTGTTGGGAATTTTCTGAACACGTGTAAAAATTTTTTTGATGACGATGTCATTATTGTGATGTCATCTGGTCACAGAACACCGCCTACACGTGTATTATTTTCCCCACCAGCAATCTATCATAACTTACAAGTGAAAAGCAGCATAGAAACGAAAAAATAAATGAACTTAACAAGTTAATGGCATCTCTTTAAATGCTAAAAACTAATGTTTTATTTTTTAACATATCATCTGAGTTCGCTCAAACATTTGTCCTATCTGTCAGCAAACATCTAGCCCAATGCAAAAAAAACGATGCTGGCTGCTGTCCATGCCACTAAAGAGCGACTGATTGCACCTTGGTATATGATACAAATTTCTGCCAACCTAGTATTTTCTTACACCAAACGTAAACTGTTTGCTTTGTAAAGCACTTGTTGCCATAAACTAAATGCACCTCAAGGTGAATGTGATTTGCATTTATTTTTTTGTCCACAAAAATGCAACAACGGCACGCTGTTCTTTAGGGAAGGATTTCAGTGGCAACGTCGCTGTACTTATGTTTATAAATGACGTCACAGTGAATTCAAACAGCTCACAGCTGCTGCTCAGAATTAAATTTGCTACAAAACGTATATTTCAGATTTGGAAAACTAACAGAATGACTCTGTTTTGTAACTTATTTATCAAACGACCCTGGAACATAATTACATGCTGAGCATCACAAGTACACTACAAAATAACTTTTTGCTATTAAAGGTTGCATACATAATTTTCTTTTCTGCAATTACATAAAAAAAATCATGTATTATGCAGCTTTTAATAGCAAAAAGTTAACTTTTGTTGCGTCGAACATCTATTGAAATATCATAACCAGCACAGCAAAAATACAAATGCGTCACTGTACAAGTGACAAAAAATGCATAATTACCAGGCTTGCCGTAGATATGGATATCCATGAATATATCCATGGATATATTTATGGATATTATGCTGGCGCATCTGCTAATTAAATTGACTACTTATATCTTTGTATCTCTATAAAATTTCCTTGTCTGTCGTTTTTACTTTTCATTTTCTTGTTTATTTATGTTAGTGACTCAAATGAATAATCACTGACATCAGCACGCTATTATTTAGTTAGCCTAAATTAATTTATTAGCACCCTATAGCAGGAACATATCTTAATCTTTGGTGCTTTAATAGTGTTGGTTGTGCAACGACCATTGCGAGTTTATTTGTATTTGTTACCAAATGGTAACAAAATTACAAACTTTTGTGCTTACTAACTTATTTGATACTAGTAAGAAGTACAAACCAAGTGTCCTTCAATAGCGTCCACCCCACCACGTACTTGTAGGCGTACATGAATGCAATCTGCATCTAAGAAAACAAGAATCCCAGCTGTTGCTGGGGTGCGCCGACCGTACCGCCTATATCCCAAGGCCACAATCCAAATTCGGGTCACAAAAAGAAAGCAATTTTCCAGAGTGACTGCAGTCCCATACACGCTATGGTGACGCTGCTAAATCGAATTCTAAAACAAATACTAGGATACGATGTGGCAATTTGGCGCACGTGGATAACGGCTGCAGACAACAGTATTACCTTTAAAATTGCGGCCACACCGCTGCAGAGAGAGACATGGTTACTTTTGACAGCCTACAGAAATGTGCCATCGCGCTATCCAATGTATCGTCGCCGACTTTCTACGACGTACTGTTTAGCCACAATGCATATGTTACAGACAGACAGACGACAGACAGACGACATATCCTACACAAGGCTCGACCTAACGGTTGACCAAAAACACTGTCAGTAAAATTATGTAGATTTTCACGAAAGCTGAGACATACTTAACTAAGATCCTATTTCAATGCAAATGTGTGTCTATTTTTACTTTTATTAATTTTTCAACAAATTTAAAAGAGAAATGTCGGCATCATATTTTTGGGAGAGGAAATGGACGCTTTTGCACTGCGGTATTTTGCCAAAATTTAGGGGCTACAATTCTACATGTACGCGGCATAGACCCCTAGATGTCTGTGGATATGGACATATCCATGGATATTTACACAGAGCTGGCGGAAGAGCCCCCCCCGGTACCCTCGGCCGGGAAGGGGCCTCACCTATGCTCAGGGGCCTCATGCGTGGTGTAAAAAAATTTCTAGTTTTTAAATAAATATATTCAAAATATAAAATAAATAAATGTGTGGAAAGTTTACCCAAAGTGGACAAGTCTATTACTTTTCATTACTGTACAGTACGTATTGCAGCCTATAGACGTAATTTTTTTGAAAAGACAAAACAAATTGTATCTAATTTTTTGTGTTTCAAATTTTTTTTTAAAAGTGGGCAAATTTGCGACTTTCAGCAAACGTCCAAAAGCCAAAAGTGTTTCAGCTTCAGGGGGGCTTCGCCCCTCTGACCCCCTATTATAGGGGCCTCACACTTGTATTTGGGGACCTCCAACTCTCCAACGCCGACACTGTATCCACGGAAAATCTGTGGATATGTATATGTATATAGATGAGAAATTTTATATCCACGGCAAGCCTAATAATTACAGTCTCAGAATGTACCAAAAATCATTTGGCGGTCAGCCTGACTATCAAAATTGATTTGTGGTGAAATCATTGAGAGTGGGGGACCGTTAATTATGCACTTTTTTTGTCACTTGCACAAGAACGCATTTGCATCAATAACAGTTCCATTTAAATGTACAAAATGGGGACTTGCGTTAGACTTAGACTAGATGCCTAGATGCAAAATTGGCTCATTCCACGGTTGCAATAATATTCTCGAATCAAATGCCTGTTGAAGCGTTTGCCGCTAAAGCTTTCCCCCCCCCAGGTATTGCCACCTGACTCTCCCTGCAAAGCTTGTGCCCGTGAGGGCGACTGACTGCACTACGTCAGCGCCTATAAAAAATTATTATGTGGCAATGACCTTGACGATGTCGGCGTCTTCGACGCAGTTTGACAGCAGCATCACCGCAAACACATGCAGTTCCTGGTACTTCTGTTCAGACAGGAAGATCACGATGTGTTTCACGATGTTGGCTTCATGAAGAGCAACTCGGTTCTCAGCTGCAAGACAGACAGACACGCAGTGGTCAACGTTGATCTACACTGGGCGTTGGTAAGTGTCTGCAGCATATAACCCGCCGTCTTCCATTTCTTCGGAATGAGTAAACTGAGTACTAGTCTGCCTGGCTGAGGTTGAGGTGGGCCACGTTTGCTTGTGGCAGATAACACTGTGCACAATTGTATGGCATTGGCAGGTAACGTTCCATAGCTCTGATGTGGGAATCATCCCATGAAAACCTATACTCTCCTTTTTTGTACGTCAAAAATATGTAAGGCAGCATGTAATAGCTTAATGTGTACATGAACAGCTATGGAATAACTATGTCACGAGAACAAAACTACTTTTTGTAACAGAAAAGCAGAAAATAGCTCAAAAAGCTGCTCAAGCAGAAGTAGAAAGTAGCCTAGGAAAAAACTATTAAAAAGTAAAAGCTTCTAGTTTAGTAGAGTAATGAAGTAGAGCTACTTTGTTACAATCCAACACTCTATGTTACTGGCAACTTTACAGAATGCAACGTGTAGGCTATTAAGTTAATATGCAATAAATGAAACGATCTACAGGTTCATGCACATCGATGAGCCTACCATTCTCCGCAGCCAGACTCAGAGCAATCAGAGCATGGTACTGAATGACTGGATACTCTGAATAGGTCAGCTGCAGCAGAGCTAGGAGTGCATGGGCATCGGTGCGCAGCGCAACCTTCACGTCATGATCCTACGACAAGACACGCCACAAGACTGCAGTGTTTGAATTGCGAAAAATTAGTTGGGAGGAAGGGGGATGAACTTTTCGACGGCCAGAGCCTGACCAAAATTGTGATGCAAATCGTATGTACAGGGTGGGCCAAAAAAACCGGACCTGTTTGAGCATTGATAACTCAGCGATGGTTACCTGTAGAAAGACGTGTGATATGTCAAAAGTTTTGGAATGTTGTAGACAAAAAGGACCGAACTTGCACAGCAAATCATTTAAATATTTTTTGCCTAATTTGCATAAATCTTCACTACCCCTGAAATTAGGCATTTGCCTGCACTCCCATGTTCCCATTGAACTCAAAAACTCACTGCCAAAAAGTCCAGATTTAAATTCTGTGAATTATTCAGTGAAGGGGCATTGCAACAGATAGCATGGTCACAAAATTTCAGTAACTGACCAGCTAAAACCTGTGCTAATCAAATGCTGGGCTCAGCTGATCCTAAAAACATTGACTCCAGCAATCGATCAGCTGCTTAAAAGGACTAATGACAATTATGAATGCAAAAGCTGGGCAACTACTTATGTCAAATTTCATCTAAACTCAACGTATGTGTTAATGGTTGTTGATATTTTACTGTATGCTGAACGAAAATCAACTTAAATTCACGTGTTACTGCCAATTTAGCATCATTTTAGGGATGGGGCAAATTTGTGTAAATCAGGCAAAGACTATTTAAATGCTCAGTCATGCAAGTTGTACACTTCTGTACACAATTTTGAAACTTTGGCGTATTACGCACCTTTCCATCCATAAACATCGCTAAGTTACAAAAGCTCAAATATCCATGTTAAATCCATGTATTGCAGTCAAATTTAACAGAATTTCGGGGGTGACAAATATTTATGCAAATTAGGCAAAGAATGTTTAAATGCTTCACTATGCAAATGTGTCGTTTATTTTTTACAGCATTCTGAAACTTTTGACATATCACACGTCTTTCTACCACTAACCATCGCTGAGTTATCAACGCTCAAACAGGTCCAGTTTTTTTGGCCCACCCTGTATATAGTATATAGCTGACCCTCCAGTACATAATTTGACTGTGTGTCCGGGGAGTTAAGAAAACAGTTGGGAGGGAGGTTTAACCCCCAAACGGGGGTTTAACCTGGGGGTTAAACCTCCCCCTCTAACCTCCCAGCAATTCAAACACTGCAACACTGTTTACTGACCGAGCTCGGTATTAACTAAGCCTATATATTTAGACTACGTTTTACGCAAATAGATTAGATTTACATTATGTAGCTGCTGTACTGTTCTGCGTTCACTTTTTGTGATGTTTTACTGTCTTCAATTGTTCAGTTTTTATGATGCGATCAATTGTTTTCATAAGCATGTGCATCTGACATGTGATCAATAAACTGCCTGCCTACTTACTTACACACATATTTACTTACTTACAACAGTGGAGTACCATCATCACAATGTTACAGCTAGCTGCTATCACAGAATTTCATCTACTACTCTGGTAACTCAGATATTAATAATTAATGTAAAACTAAAAAACCCACTATTTTGCTTTTTGCACTCACCAGACAAAATTTACATAAAATGATTTCTGCTTGTTTACTGCACATATACTAACAACTGCCAAGCATAATGCAGTCTTGCTTTAAAACTAAAATTTGTGCAATAATGTACTTACTTCACATTCAGAAATTGTAGAAAAATTATGTAAAATAAAAATTGTCTGAAACAAGCATAGATAATGGCCTACTGCTGACATTATATGCAACCGTCCACTCTGTGCATACTCACCCAGTGTGCTGCACAACCCTAACCTAAATGTTTGACCTTTTAAAGTCAAAAATGACACTTGGGAAAACGTTCACATTAGTTTTAGCCTTTTTTTACATTTGTAGGCTACATTTTTTGTTTTCTAATTAAAAAGTGCATATGGGACAAACCGCAGTGGTGTCGTGGGTTAAAAATGTATTTCAGGCAAAAAGTTGCAATTTTCCAACATATACTAAAAATTTCCGACTGAATTCTGATAGACAGCTGCAAATTCCCAACACAGGAGATTATGGGTGCTCAAAATCTCAATTTTCCTGCAAATTTTCTCAAGATAGCGCTTTTTTATCTGCAAATATGTCATTTTCAAACAAATTTTTTTGGAAAACCAAAATTTTTTTCAACAATCCAAATTTTAGGTGAGATACAAATGCTGCATCTCCTCCCCTGCCACGACGCCACTTAAAGACATACGGGCAAGGCCTGTAATGCAGCCTATTATAGGACGACCGCTACTTGCGTTACCTGGAGCATCAGTGCAAGCGTTTCAACACAGTTCCTCTGAATGTCAGGGTCTGTGGAGATAAAGCCATTGACCAGCAGTGGCAGACCTCCCTTGTCGATGATAGTCGTCTTGGCTGTGAAGTCAACTGCCAGCGACGACAGGCAGAAAAATGCAAACTCGTGCACGACCACGTTAGCTGTGTACAGATAATATATATTATGAGACAATAACTAAACACTCACTGCATAACAGACACTGCCACTGTGCAATTTGGCAGATTATAAAAATGACTTGTGTCAATTGGTGTTTGTTAAGCATTCACTTTAGTCTTTTGTATGAATCTTTCTGCACTCGCTTTTCAGTGTCTACCATGATGCTCTTATCTTACACTTACTGACACACACTGGTGTATTGGGATAAAATTATCACTATTATCGTTTATTTCATAAGCCACATAAACAAATAAAAATTGCATGTGAATAGCATACGAATAAAAGTACTATAGCACATGCATTGAACAAACTGATTACAGTAATTATTTTTCATTTCCTTGAAGGCTTGAAATAATCTAAGCTAAAAATAGGATAGGAATCAACATCACACCACCCCACCATATTCTAGTCACATCTTTTGCTTTCTCTTTTTACAACTATAGATTCAGATCTGTTGCAGTTAATGGGATTGCTACTGTATTACCTATAATCACCCACCAGGTCTGTCACTAAGTCAGTCACCTACCCAGCTAGTCCAATTTGACACTGTAGTGAATCAGTTCCACTTTAGAACATAATATATGCAATGTATAATATATATTACATAAGACTCGATTAATACAGGTGTTCATATAAGCTTATATTTCAATTACACATATAAGATATACAGTGTACAGTTACATACTTTCTAATGTTATCAGTTGCAGGAGATGTGGAATTACTTCTTTACATTTTCTAAAATATTTTCGAGCATCAGCTGTTCGCAGAATGCACATTTTCATACAATACAATATATGCCAACTTCTAACGCAAATTATTCTAACGCAAAATTCTAACGCACTAATCAACAATACTGCTAATGCAGATGCAACAAACAAGAGTCAAAAGTATGCTAAACCATAGCTAAAGTGAAATTAATTAGTGTTAATTAGCAAGCGGATTAACACTTATTTCATGATCAATGACCGTCAGTCGTAAAAGTCTATACTGCTACTCGTTTGGTCATGCTTGAGTGCACCTGTGGAGTTAAATAGCTCACAAATACAATAAAATATAGAATGAAATTTCTCTGCAAGTCTGTAGCACCATGTTTTGCTGTGAGATGAACAGTACATGGAGTCAATGGCATCCATGTCCAGTTGTATTATTTTATTTTTGCCCACATGTGCAAGTATCCCTTCCCCTCCCTCTTATCAGCTTGCAGACCTATTAGTGAACTGCAGTGATATCTTGCTCTCAAAACCTTTTGCTTTCTCTTTTTACAAGTGCATCGAGCATATTCGAGGTTCTTTTTTACAGTTACAGTGCTACATAAATTACTGGTACGGTACCTACTTCTTACTTAGACATATTTACTTATTAAGCAGTAAAAGCACGAGTGTGGAATAATTATAATGTAACGGAGAAGAGGAAGCAGCATGTGTATAGTGACTGAAGTGCACTACTGACGATGTCTGGAGATGCTGGCAAGCGCCATGCAAGAGTTCCTGCGTACAATGATGTCCTCATCAAGCAACAAGACCGCCAGATGGTCAAGAATTGAGGCAGTGTTTAACAGCGTTAGCTTGTTCTCATCACCTACGTGCAAACCACACATGACGACGATGTGACGATGATGATGATGCTAACGTTTGCTTGCCCTTGCAGTCATAAACAGTCACAATCATGTTAGTAATATGCTTTGTTGAACAGTTCTGTTTTCAGCTCACAGTGGAAGGAAAATGGAAGGTGGCAGGTTTGTACTGGTGCTGGCAGCAAGTGGATAATCATGCAGTGGCAAAGATGTGATGAGAAAGTTAAACAGTCATATACCATATTTTAAAAATTGACCAGTTTACATATTTCAAACACCAATTATGTAAACAATAATCAACTCAAACTTTCGTGTAAACAATGCAATAGAAAATTCTTACATTTCTCTGAGAATCGATAAATGGCAGCACAGGCTTTTGTGACGACATCTACTTCATGAGTTGTCAGTATGAGCACAACTGTTGGCACTTGGTAACTCTCCAACAGTACTTTATCAAACTAAACCCACATAAGTACATTTATGCTTTGACACTGACACACTGACATCATAAAACACTGTAGACTAAAGGGTAATTAAATGTCACTTTACACTTTAAAATTAATAGTAAAAACAACACTGGTGTGCATAATGATGACACATAGATTTTGTTTTTGTTTAATGAACAAACATGTCAATACAAGCAAAATGGTCATATGGAAAGCAGTAAAGTAATATTGTTAGATGAGCAAATTATTATCGTTATGGTACAAATATTGAGATGTTACATACAAAAAAAACATTTCATGCAAATATTTTAGCTAAATTCAGAATAAGACCACCAGGTGTGTCAAAAGTAATTATGCATTAATTAAATTTTTGTACTACAGTATGGCAATCACTCGTATTAAATCATCTCTGAAACACATAATTTAATTTAACTGCTTAAATAAAGTCAAAAAGATTTTATTGACAACAGCAAAGTATAAAAACAAACCAAATCACTGTAATCAGATTCACGTGGTACTTTCAGTTTCTTCTCCATGTTCACTGACGTCAGTCATCAAATATTCTACAAGCAAACATAACGCTACATATCGCTAATGGTATGGATGTTCCATCTTAGTGTCTTGTAAAAAAATACCACAAGACGCTGCCTTGTTTTGTAATTACCATTATACACTATAACTTTTAGTAGAAACCCGGCTTTTATCAAAAAACTGCCAATTGCCACACTGGTATTAACGTTTCTTGTGTGCAGTATAATGATGACTTTGAATACACTATGGGTGCCGGACAGTCGCCTGCACGAACATCCGCCTGCACAGACATATTTCAGTATGAACTATGGCCTGCTATTGCAGAGGTTGACAGACGCCTGTAGGGCAATTAGTGGCAGTTAGCATCACGGCGGACAGACGCCTGCCTCGCAGACAGCCAACTTCATAGTTTAGGCTTGCGCTAGGTCTAGCCACCTTAGAATTTGACATTTTGACAGAGTTTACTTCTTAGAAGTGGTCATTCTGAATGATTATTCTGCTAGAATTCTGCTATTCAAGTTACCCATCGTGTAATGCATACGTATGTGTGATGCGTATGGTGTAATAAATCAACATGCAATGCACGAAAAACTTACATGGTTTATAAGTAGACTGTGGTTAGCTGACTTTAGATGTAATAAACATTCTTTACATTTTTATGCAGTTAGCCTACAACTTTTTTGCTACAAATTTACCGTAAAAAGTCTTTTTTGTAGAAATAAACATAATATCTCGTTATTGTGCTTATAAAAAACTATCAAGTTAATGCACTTTTCTGTATTTCACACTCATTCTATAGGACTAATAGGTTCTGTGACAGGAGTGAGTTAAGTTCACAATACAGAACGCAAGCAACATGTTGGTGTGTCTACAGGCTATTGTCCTATGCTGCATCTTGGCCAGCGGTAGTCGGCCATAGTTCATACGGACAATTGTCCGTGTGGGCGACTGTCCGGTCCCCATACACTATAATATACATTTAGTTTCTTTTATCAATTGATCCTCTCTCCTTCCTCCTGCTCTCACATGCTTCTCCTTCTACTCCCCAACTTTCTGTCTTTTCCGTGCTTTTGTCGGCTGTCACTCAAATAGTTTCAATTCAATGCAATCTGATTTTATTACGTGCAACGTACTGAGCTTATTACCTACGGCATTGTCTGATAAAATTTCGCACGCTAGGTTCTTGCGAGTTGCTCGCGAAACCCAAGGGTTCCGCGGAACCCTGGTTAAAAGTCACTGCCTTACACAATAGTAGTGTGCAACAGTCCTAGTGTGCAAAGTCCCACGCCTGCTTTTTGCACAACGCTGCCGTTACCACAAACCTATACACTAAATTTCGGCCGTTACCAACGACTCTACAAATACCGCGGTATCACCAGGAAGTAATTACTAATTGTAGAATATTTAAATCAGTGATGATCCTTTTAAAAATATGATGCACATTGCAACTACCGTTTATAATTTTGTATTATATTTTTACCTTGCTGTTGTGCGGCATTATAACAAATATTCAAAAAATATTATGTTCTTACTGTCAGTCTGTAATTCTAAAGTACGGCGTGGGAATATACCATTCGGTTAGTCCCGGACTACTGAGTACCAATTACCAAAGTTAAATACTCTTCGAAAAGTATTTGTTTATTTTTTGGCAAGTAGTAAACAAATCCATTTAAACTGAATTATAAGTAATCGTAAGTTGTCCGGCCACATTTTATTAAGTTTATATGTTGATTGTTGTATTTATCTCTCGTGAATTGTGGGGTACGGGTTGCTGGTGTGAGTAATGTGAACTGTTTTTGCGCTGTTTACAGTGAGAGGATCATGACACGATGGGCGCGTGGTGTCGGCGCAAACAGAAAGAAACCTCTCGATGCAACTGAATGGACTGAGATGAAGTTCGATTCCACCAACATGCTCACTGACAACGGTTCTGCCTCTCAGAAGAAAGGAAAATTTACCAAGCAGTCTTTGTCAAAGAAGTCTAAGAGCAAGTCGGATAGTAAACAAAAGCATGAAGTCCCATCAGATAGGCGGCAGCAGAATGTTGCCGATGATTTAGAAAAGCTGGGCAAGGAGTCGGCTTTGGTTGGGAAGTCGTTGGAGTCAGTTTTTCTGGAGGAATTTGTTCACAAGAATGCCAGACGAGAGGCAAGACGCTTGAAACGCCAAGAACAGAAACGTCAGAGTCGGGTTTGTGATGTAGAATATCTGTTTGAGTAGCTTAAGCTGGTTTGCAATATAATGATATAACTTTACCAGTAAAATCTGTAGGTTATGTTAATAGATAATAGATATATTTTCTCTGTTTCGTCTCATTAGTCTGAAGCTTGCCGTTGTGCACTTGTGAATGGCTGACTTACCTAAAAAGTGTAGATTTTTAAAACCAAAATTGGTGTGAATGTTTTGCCAGTTGGGAGCAACTGGTGTGTTGGTTATTAGTTCAAAAGATCAAAAGTTTCGACCGGGTTAACGTACAATAAAACTTTGTTATAATGGACTCGGTTAAAACGTACACTCAGTTACAATGTACTGACTTCTACGGTCCCGTCAGCTTCCTATTCTTTAGCATAGGACATCTGCTGGATATTACATACTCGGCTATAACGTACCCTCGGTTATTATGGACGTCATTTAGGGTTATCAGGCCAGCAAATGCCCTGCATACAACGGACTCTAGAATGGACCACCAGGCTAGCACAGTGTGGTCACTCGGCGAACATGAACACAATCACACACGCTGAGTCACATGCCCAGACGCCCAGTCTCCCAGTGCGTTGGCGTTCCATGGATGCAGTGACTGAGTGAGTGGCTGAGGAGGGAGTTCAATTAGATACCAATGGACATGCATTTTGGCAGGCGTGTATGTGTAATCTGATCCGTTTATGATGAAGACGACCTGCAGTTATCTCATCTGCTGCCAGTAGACGTCATGTTTGATGAGTATGACGTTGTCGATGAGAACGTGGAGATGTGTGAACAACGACCGACGATGACATCATCGTTGCAGTGATGGCACCTGCTGAGCCAGGCAGCGCTACAGCATTAGACGAGGAGAAAGAAGAGAGGGGAGACTCCACCTCGCTCGACCTCCCAGGTCGTTTACAGGATATGAAGGCCTTGGACACTTTACAGCATTACCTGCTGGGTGTCAGCAACAGGGAGAATGCCCGGATGAGCCTGCTGTCTGTGAAGCAGTTTCTCACTTGGAAAGGAAACTGCACCACCCAAATGATTTTGGACAATTTTTTAAAGAAATTAGTAGGCCTATGGTATGGACTATAGACTGTATACTATAATGTATTTGGATTGGTAATTAAAGTACAAACATGTATTTTTGGTTACAACGTACCTCGGATATAACATACTGATGTTTTCGGTCCCTAGAAGTACAGTGAAGTTTTACTGTATTTTTAGCTTTTGCATATATTTGACAGTTGCCAAGTTGGCTTAATTTAACGCTGTTGTGGCTGATAGGTATGTTTCAACTGCAGACAGCCAGGCCATGACTTGGCTTCATGTCCTCAAGTTGTTAGCGATGTTGATCATGGTGCTGGTGTATGTTTCAAGTGTGGGTCTACTGAACATAAGATCAATCAGTGTAAAGTCAAACTTTCACAAGGTTGGTTGTTTAGTCTTGTCTATATTTATATTGTAAAAGTTGGACTGAGAGTTTATGGCTGAAGAGGGTGTCAACTTTGTGTCAGTCAATCAGTAGAAACATTTAAACAATTCAGGCCAATGTAAGTTTTTTATCATTTATGCAACAGAATTGTAGGCCTATATGTAGACGTGCTGTGTACTCTTTGCCACTTGCTCATTTGCTGTGGCGTCAGGTAAATTTGAACAAACAAAACGAGGTAGGTCAGTGACTAAATGTTTCTCCTTATTACAAACAGATACAATGATTGTATAGGTTGAAGTAACCATGTGTTGGTGGCGATTTGCCACAATGTTGAATGTAGTAAGTCGTTATGCATTATAGTCTTTTGTTTTTTGTTACTTACTTTGTTTACAGTGTGCGTTCATTGTTTGTTTACATTTTGTAAGTCATGGAATCAAACAATAATTTCGTTATGCTGCATGTTTATCGTGTTCTTGAAAAAATAGCACATCGTACAATGTGAAAAGCATTTATTAGACAATAACAACAACTTTGATTACAAAGATACATGGTTTGATACAAAATGCCTTTTTGAATGCCATTCATTGTACGGTAGGCATTCTACGGTAGGCCTTCTACTTGTTATCTAGCGGTACTCAAATTCGAATATTATTCCAATACTAAGAACGGAATACTGAATATGGAAAAAGTTTGATTAATACATGCTTAGTACTGGTAATAAAAACAATATAGTTAAATGTATGCTTATACTAAACAATAAACAGAAATGTATGGTAGCTACAGTCTGGAGTGGGATAAGCTGGTATTAAACAAACCTGTACATTCTGGACAGGGTGTTTAACATATTTTTTCCAAGTCTTTTGATCACACACTTAAGTGTGTTGCTTCGCAGTTGCGCTGTGTTGATGCATATTGCCAGCATCATCAATTCATCGTCAGTGAATAGCTGCTGTTAAATACTGTAGATTTGTTTGCTGTGTTAATTGCAGTTTGATGGCTGTTCAGTAAACAGGTATAATGATGATGATGTTGATACACACTGACTGTGAAATTGTTGATGCTTATTGATAGTGGTTCTCTTAGAAATAATGGTTATTCTTTAAGCAACTTAATCCCCTGTGATGATGATGCTGATGATGATGATGATGAATTGCTAGCATGGTATCTGTTTCCTGCATTAGAGACTAGAACTTTTACGACACAGTGTTATCTGGTGTTATTTCTATATATTAAACACTTAATACATGTAGGCTGGTCTGCATTATAGGACAGTTTCCATTTGCAAAGTGTTTCATCTGCGGTCAAGTTGGTCATCTGTCGCGTAGTTGTCCTGACAACCCAAGAGGTCTTTATCCAAATGGTATGCTGCGTTGTTCCCATACTGTATCATGCACATGGTGCCATTTACTTATGCTTTTCTGCTGTTCTGACTTTGAATGAATATAACACTAATTTCAAAGTACGAAGCACTAGGCACCATTTCTACAAATGTGTTACTTTGGGAGATGGGGAAGTCATATAGGCTCTGTGATGTTATCGTTGGATAGGGAGGGCATTGCTAAGTTCTTATAGACTCAGTGTGATTTAAGTTTCACCTTTTATTTTCGTTTTAGTTTCCGTTTCATTTTTACCGTGAAATTTAAGTTTCAGTTTTGTTTCCATTTTGAAGGATTTTTCGTTTCCATTTCAGTTTCCATTTCACACTGTCTTTTCTCGTTTCAGATTTGCTTTTTTATTTCAGTTTTTGTTTTTGTTTTTACCTGATCAGATGCAGTTAGAATCAGAATCAAACACACAGTATAAGATATGAGAAAATAAAGCATATAGGCTGCTAAGACTTCGCTTTGTAGCTGGAAGCAATTTGTGCGTGATGACCGTTTGTTTGAAGCAACTTTGAACAACTGATATACTTTGTGCTTTCAACAAATTCTACCCATTGCTTTGCATGAAACTTATGCAGATGAATGAAATAGCTCACTTTGTTTTCTGCTAGTTATCCAACTTGTCGATGACAGAATTTGTTGCTCATGCCATCCGCAGCGCTACATTTTAGCATCAAACGAAAAATATTCCTATATAGGCGCTCGTGTTTCTATCCATAGATTGCGTTCTTTGTTACGATCCAGTGACACAATAGTGAAAATTTAGATGGTGTCGTGTTGGCAGTCATTCGCTATTGTAGGTTACTGCTGGTGGTCAAATAACGAGCTTCAGCGTTGGCGTCTGTTGGTCGCTATTAATTTTACGCCTGTCTTTTTCTGGATGAAGTCTCCAGCGACTGAACGACAGTATTTCTGGATGATTGATTCACAGATCAAAGAATTGGACTACACAACTTCACCAGCTTTTGATACAGTCGTCAAGATACTGCACTGCCAGGCTGCAGTTGTTATCACTGACCAGTCAGATACACCAGTGTCATTAGATCTGTTTGACGTCTTTCGGTGATGCGCTAGCGGCGGCCACTGCGTGCGCCTAGAACCCTTCTCCAGACTGACGGGTGCTTACTCACAGACTCACTCACTCACTGCAGTCATTAACACTATAGGTTTACTGACAACAGGGACCAGTGGAACGACACGTGGTGATACGGCACGTGTTAATTACACTGGTAGATGATTGACTATTGCAGTCACCTGTTAAGTAAGCAACATTTCTTGCCAACTTTAAATGCGTTGGCAGCTCATTTTAGTTTCCATTCTATTATTGTTTTGGACTTTTTTGTTTCTGTTTTTATTGACATTTCCATTTTTGTTTTCGTTAACGGAATCAGTTTGAATCCTTTTTTGCGCATTTCCGTTTCCGTTTCCATTAACGTAAATTACACTGTAGACTGTCCGTAATGGCATTGCCTATTCCATTCTGTAACGATTTGTCTGCGGTTTTCATTGGCGAAAATTTTGACTGGGAGTCACCACCTCCCACATTTCTACTTTCCTTTAAGGAATGGGCCATTGTCTAATACTTCGGGTTGAACAAATGTCCCTGGCCAAATAAAAGGTAAAAGGTTTCGATTTGTATAGCGCATCATCGCATACACGCCTCCAATGCGCTTTTTGTCATTTGGCTTTAGCAGGGAGCATGAATGTGGCAGACCACCCTGCACTGCAGTTACATCTGTTTGTACAGTAGTTGATGCATTCAGCGATGATGCCCAATAGTAATAAATGATAATTGATTAAAGGTTGTGATAATATCGATGATGGGCATGTAATGATGGCCCAGCCATAGTTTTGAGTTCACTGGTTCAGTTGATGACTTTACAACAGCACTAACTGGCTGCCAGTTGTCTGACCCTGACATCTATTTTGTGCTACAAGTCCATTCATAGGCAGCTAGTAAACCATGTCAAAAATTTACATGTTGATTGTAAGTGTAATTTTTATTTTATATATTCCTGTGAATGACTTGATTAAAGACTACTAATTGTGGTTTTTAAGCAGCTATTTTTCCGACATAACTTCAAGTTACGGTAGAATGTCAAAAGTGAAGTGTTAGGAATTAACTGAAAGGGTTGTTTACAGGTGAGATTTGGTGTTAGTGTAGTTTGCTTGTTGGCTGCTTTGTCCAGGTGGCAGTTGCAATCATTGTGGTTCTGTTGAACATTTCAAGCGTGATTGCCCAGAGCTGCAGAAAAAGAAAGGTTCTTATTACTTACATTATAGCTGTGTTGACTTTTATGTGTTATGGTCAGTAGTCAACGATGTAAAATAGTCTACATCTGTTTCCAGACTAAGTGGCATAAAAGGCTCTTAAAGCCATGTTGTTAGTTGTGCAATAGTAGTTAGTTTTCATGTATATGTGTATTTTGTGCTGGTTAATATTATGTTTGTGTGTCTCCACTGTCCAGGTAGTTTATTAATGTCATTTAGGTGTTTTATGTTGCTTGTTTGATTTCTAATGCTATTGTTTTTCTTTGTAATTATTAATACCAGTGCTAGTGATTGCCTGGAAAGTCTTGTCTCTGAAATGACTTGTAATGTGTCGAGCAGGACATAGTTCCTCTCGCTCAACATGTTGCCATAAATATGATACCAGTATGAGGAGAGTGAGAAAAACAGCTTTCCAGAAAATTGAAACGATGTCTATTAAATTTACTGTGATGGTTGTTGATCACTGGTAGTCTGCAGTGTGTATGTGACAAGAAGTTAGTAGATGACTGTTGTATGTTTCCACACACATTTGACCTAGACGCTCAGACAGCCAATTGGCCTACTAACCTAGTTTTGGTTTCCAGACACTTCTGGTCCGGTTTACTCAGACATGTGTCTGTTATTTGACATTGTACTGTCACCCCTTGGTCCACATAGGTCAAAGAACAGCACATGACAGAGGACGAATGCACTATGTAGGGTAGAGGGGTGACAGGGCGGTAACTGGTAATTAGGCCTAATGCAGATGAGGCATGACAGGTATGCAGGTCACACATTGCAACAGGGCCAAGGCGCGGTCGCATACATTAAAGACCAGTCTGTAGGTCAGGTGACGCATTTCCAGACCAAACTACAGAGGACGAATGCACTATGTGGACCAAGGGGTGACAGTACAAGGTCAAATAACATACACAGGTGTGAGTAAACCGGACCGGAAGTATCTGGAAACCAAAACTAGGTCAGTAGGCCAATCAACTGTCAAAACTAGGTCAAACGTGTGTGGAAACATACAACAGTCATTTACTGAAGTTGTTTTCTCATCTGCCATGGCATTCTTACAAAGAAATTGAAGAGATAATTTTTTGGGTGTTAATTAAACCATACATTGTAAGATTTTTTTTGTGTAGATTGTTTGCTTGCTATTTACTATCCATATTATGTGGCTGTAGTAATGTGCTACAATACGGGTCTTATCCATCTGATGTCTGACTGTTTGTCCCATATGGGCTCTAAACTACAGGGTGCAGCAAAAAAAAGTAGCCACCTAAAGTTTTTCGCTGTTTGCTCAGCAACCCTTTGGAATTTTAATTTGAAATTTTACAGATGTATTTACTGAAACGTTCTACACGTAACTGCCAAGCGAAATGTGATTCTGTTGAAAAACGACAAAGTTATAGATTTTTTATCATGACTGACTACCGATTTTTCAGTATTAATAAATATGTTCACGCTAAAAATGCTATTTAATATTCAAAACCGGTTACAACATTACTGCCGATGACATCACAGTGATGATTTGATAAACAGTAAATTATTTTGTTTAGAAATTATCACAAAATTATTGTTCTTTTAAGGCAATTGCTGGCTGCCCACCAGATTCATCTTCCAGCAAGACGGCACGCCATCACACACAGCTGCGCAGCGCACAGAACTGGCCGCAGAGGACCAATGGCCTCCAAATTTGCCGAATATAAACCCAGTCCACTATCACGTGTGGGATGCAATGTTGGAGGCTTACCGCAAGCTTAAAACAAAGCCAAAAACAATCACCGAACTCAAGGAAGCGCTTCAGGTTATCTGGGGCCACTTGCCACAAGGATCGATTGACAAGGCTGTGAAAGACTTCTCAAATTAAGCGACTGAAAATTTGTGTTAGAGCTTGGAGCTGACGGTGGACACTTTAAACATTCACAGTAACAATGGAATTCTAACATCTGTTCATTAATTAACTGCGTTCTTTTGACGATGTTATGGAATTGGTGTTGTAGCTTGAACATTTTTAATGCTAAAAATCTGTAGGCGGTCATGTTATAAAATCTATTACTTTGCTGTTCTTTTATAGAACTTTGTTTTACTTGGCAGTTAGCCGTAGAACATTTCGAGAAATAAATGTGTAAAATTTCCGAATAAAATGCTGAACAGTTGCTGAGAAAACAGCGAAAAACTTTAGGGAGCTACTTTTTTTGCCACACCCTGTATGAAACAAAGGCCTCAATTCCTAAATTGGTGTGAACTTTCTCCCAAAGCAGGAATGACTGTGTGCCAATTTCAGCTTTTAAAAATCCAAAGATCAAGCTTACCAGACAAAATACTTCAGAAAATCTTTCTCGTGTAAGCTCAGTATGATCTGAGTTATCACAATGATGTTTTCCCATGATAAATTAGGTCAAGTTGTGTTTACGCAAGCCATAGTCAAGTGGACTTTCAGCTAGATGGGCGGCTGCATTTTATGCCAACAGTGTGTCCACGTTCTTGCTTGTGGCCATTATGATGATGTTTCTAGATGCAGCACTGGAAACCACGTTGTCAACACTGGACTCTTGTATGAATATGGATGAAGAACCAGCATTGAAGAGACCAAAATATGTTGCAGCTGCTGCCAAGAAGATTAACATTGTTACATTCAAGTAGCTGTCCATAGTAGAGAATTGATTGAAACTAATAATTATTATGCATTTTATGGTGAATTTATATTTTAGAATCGTTCTCAACTTTGCCTGTATATTTTAGATGACTGAAAACGGTATAAAATTAGGATAAAATCAGTATGCATTGCATTTATTAAGAGTGAAATCTTGATTAATTGACATACTCTAGAACAGGGGTCTCAAACTCATTTGGGGATGGGGGCCACACTGCAAGATATCACTCAGTCGGTGGGCCGCATTGTTTTTAGAGACGACAAAATGCAGTAAATGCAGTGATTAATAGGCCCCTACAAATGACAGAAATTATTTTTTACAGTATACACTATAGTTTAGAACTTCAGATTTTTTTCCGTCTTCGATTAACTCTTACCGCTGATTTGGCAGAAACCAGAGAGTCGACGTTAGTCTTGAAATCACGGGTGTTAGCCAATTGCAATGTTGTATTCAGACGTTTACTAGTGAGTCTTGATCACAAAGCGGATTTGTTGATTTTCATTGATGAGAAGAACTGTTCACAAACGTACGTACAGCCAAACATCACCATTAGTCTATTTCAGAGGCTGCAGAGACTAATTTTAGATACTTTTTTCTGAAAAAAATTGTAAAAATCAGAAACACTCATATCCGTGTACTTCTGCTTTTGCTTGTCACACTTCAAATCCAATACCTTCATCTGGAATTCTTCGGAAACACTTTCTGCGTCAACATCAAACGGAGTGGCAAAGAGTGCAAACTGTGGTTTAAGATTATTAAGCCCTTGAAAATATCAGTCGAACACTGCAAGAAATCCTGGCAGAAATGACATCTGCATAATCTTTTAGCCGCCGTGGCTTAACTTCACTTAACCTCCCACCTGAAGAGATAAGAAATGGTCCAAGTTGCCAGCGTTGGTTGCTGCCAGCATCAGCATGCGGATCCACTAAAGAGAACGCAAATGAGAAAAATAGTAGTTTCGCTGGCTTACTGGAAAAATGCTGTAAAATAAATAAAACGACTTAATTATTTTTATCCTACATTTTTAGAATTTCAGACAATGTGTCGCGGGCCGCAAATGACGCCTTCGTAGGCTGCATGCGGCCCGCAGGCCGCGAGTTTGAGACCCCTGCTCTAGAACATGACTGTTTGCCGTGTTATATGCAACCTAGATATTCATTCACCAAAGTCATTTCAGAGCAAGGCTATTTTGGTATCTGAATACTTTTAAACACCTTATGTGGTCTATGATTCTTAATTTCAAGCTAATGCCGGCTATTTGACGATGTGTTCATAGGCTGTGATGAGATCTTTGTGCATTGATGTTCTTCAAGTTTAGGCTCCGCTACAACTAATTTGACTAGTGAAAGAATTCTGAAAATCAGTTTATGTTTGCTGGAAATGCTGAAGTTATGAATGCATGAAAGTTTTGGGCTTACTTTTTTGTGGACCATTCGGTATTGGTGTGCGAATGTGACCCTGTCGCTAATAGCTACGTGCTGGTTTGATGCTGTTCTGCAATGACGGTAAGCCAGCCAGCCGCTTTATCGACTGCTATCCACCATTAAGCTTACACGTCGACTTTGCCTTTCAGCGGGCTTTTTTTACTTTCACAACGTTGCCTAAATGCTGCTGCGTTCTGTTGGTATCCTATCACCAGTCGGCTCCGCCGGCAGAGTGTTCTGTTTTGCAAAGAAAAGCCGCCGTGCGTAGCTTTCTACTATCGCATTACGCAACTGCCGGTAGCTCTGATAACGGAAATCGGCTGTCGTCGACTCTAGCAAATAAACATAGGCCCTACGCGCTCTCACAATCTCTGACTACATTCCAGAGAGCGTATGGCTTCTAGGAGGGTTGCCGTGATGTGAAAGTTAATATTGTTGGCAAGATGTCTTATTAATAGTGCCTCTGCTGACCAAAGTAGGGTGTAGGCCTACAGTAATCAAAGAGCGTAGGAAAGCTGACGGTCTCCCATCCACAGCTGACGACAGACTGGTATTCAATGTTCTTGACTGAAAAGTGAAAACGAATTTAATTGGCGCATTTTAAACAGACGTCTCAGAAGTTCAGAACACCATAGTGGAGGCATTGTCTGATATTTTCATGAATAAATATGCGGAATCTGCATGATGGGACCCAGCCATCTTCTAGACTTTGTTCCAAAGGAACGGAAACTAAGAAAAGCAGTGCCGGGTTAAGATTTTGGGAGGCTTCAAGAAAAATTAAGCCTTTCCAACGTTTGAAATAAAAAAATCGATTTTCGTTTTAAAATTTTACGGTAATATTACAAAGAGCGACACTCAAAGAAATACAAAAATGCACAGTATTAATTTTGATTTTAAAAACTGATTATGCGTTAACTGTGTTCATTTTTGGATTTTGGTATAACAACCACCTCGGTGACGGTATGCATTGTTGTTTAACATTGCCAATCAATCGGCCAATCGAGTTTATCTCCGGCTGCTCCGGCCATATGAAAATTACCGACATAAATAAAAAGTGAAGCATAGACATATGCGCACGCTATATAACAATACGCGGAAAAGCCTGCGAAACAGACGAAAGAGTGAAAGACTGCTGTTGACAAGTTTTCTTAGGCCAATTCGTTTGACAGCTGCTGTCTGCAGCTAAAACATAATAATTCAGTCATTGATGCGACGTTTAGCAGATCATGTTGCTTACACGGGTGCACTGCAGATGATGTGCTTACTGCGTAAAAACGTCGGCAGCGTTTAGTCGGCTTTTTTAGTACCGTTTACGGAGCGGCGCCCCGCATAGGCCTACAGCTGATTAGAGTAAACACGATGGATGAATGGAAGCGCAACAGCGGGTTACCTTGGTAGCGTGCTGCTGCTGCAGCTGCTGACGCACAACATCTCGGTAGATTTACGCGAGGTTATACTGACTATAGACCTACTTCATTTATCACTGGAACAGTCGTCATCTCACAATAATTGACAAGAAATCTGAGCTAATGCTCATGAGACGCTCGAGAGCCTATAGAAGTTCCTGTTCGCAGGTAATATTGGTCTATCTCCATCCATTTCGTCGCAATTCACTCTAGCAGCCAAAAATCGCCAAAAAATCACTAAAACCCCTTATTTTTAGGTTTCAAGGTCATCAATGTTGACAATCCTAAGAAGCACGTCGCCGGTGCTTGTTATGTTAAGCAGCATGACTGTGCAACCATTTTCACGTTAGACAAGCCAGCAGCAGATAAATAACCATTTTTTAAGCGGGGAATTTCTATTTGACACTCGCGTGCGCAGGCCTCCTTGAACTTAGAGGGTCCGAACTTAAATTGCTAAAATCTACATTCAATGCTGAAAATTTCATATGCCGGTTGTTTTGGTCTACCACCAGCCATTTTGGCGCAATTCACGCTTGAAGTGCGTGTCGCAGCCCGAAATCGCGAAAAATTCACTAAAATCCCCTATTTCGGGGTTCAAAGTCATTCAAGATCATCGATGTTGATATTTTCAAAAAGCTCGTTGCCAGTGGTTGTTATGATAAGCAGCATGTCTGTGCCTATCTGCAACCATTTTCACGTTAGAAGAGCCAATAACGGTGAAATAACGCTTTTAAAGGGGGTACCCCTTTTTCTCCCCCTCATTCGTGGGGACCCCTTCACCCAGTGGCACGAAATTTTGTCGCAAAATACTAGAGACTCTAAAAGCTATCATATGGTAAGAACCAGAAGTCTCTACCTATCTCACCTGGGCTCCGATCGGTACCGGGTTGTGACCAACAACAAGACACCAAGACAGACACTAAACAGAATTACCATAGCTAATACGCGCTACAGCTTGTCTATCTGATTACTGTGACATAGTGAGTGGTGTGCCCCAAGGTAGCGTCCTGGGCCCAGTGTTATTTGTTATATTTGTTAACGAAATATGTAACCTACTACCCTCACAC